>Ga0194129_10000521_pt1 | contig 73033 bp, 78 predicted proteins | sample TA2KigCa35mmetaG_FD_150862 | JGI IMG/M metagenome (GOLD analysis project Ga0194129, IMG submission 150862) | Freshwater microbial communities from Lake Tanganyika, Tanzania - TA2015038 Kigoma Deep Cast 35m | ecosystem: Environmental > Aquatic > Freshwater > Lake | place: Tanzania: Lake... | reverse complement strand
TGCCACCTTGGCAGGGTGGATCACGGTATCTGGTGTTACTAGCTCGCTGACTACAATGAGCTTAGATTATTTGGTTGTAGCTGGCGGAGGCGGTGGTGGTAGTGAGGGCGGAGGAGGAGGTGGAGCTGGTGGGTTCAGAACAGGAACCTCAACAGTTAATTTTACATCAACTTATACTGTAACAGTTGGTGCCGGTGGAACAGGTGCGCCTTATAATGCTACAAATGGTGGAGCACCATTTGGCTCCAGCGGGACTAGTAGTGTGTTTGCTGGGATTATATCGCTCGGTGGCGGTGGTGGTAGTAGTTTTAGAAATGGCTCTAGTAATGATGGTTTAAGCGGGGGATCGGGCGGCGGGGCTGCGGTTCGTGATGGTGCCGGATCAAGCCTTGGTGGTTCTGGAACTAGCGGACAAGGGAATTCGGGCGGAAATGGCGGTGGTGGTAGTCCTGCTTACGCTGGTGGCGGAGGTGGGGGTGGAGCTGGTGCAGCAGGAGCTAATGGGGGATCAGTAACCTCCGGAGTAGGTGGGAATGGTGGAATTGGGTCTACGAGTTTAATCACTGGCACCATTGTGTATTATTCGGGTGGCGGTGGTGGAGGCGGTCATGGCTCAGTATCTCCATTTAATGCTGGTGGGAGTACAGGTGGACTGGGTGGTGGCGGAAACGGTAATCCTAGTGGTGGGTGGGCAGGATCTAATGGAACTGTTAACACTGGTGGGGGTGGCGGTGGTTCTGCCGATAATGGTAATGCTGCGTCAATAGGTGGTGCAGGTGGTTCTGGCATAGTTATCCTACGCTATCCGTCAATCTACTATATGATCCCAGGCTCGGGCTTGACCACATCAACAGTGACTATAGGAGCCAATAAAGTATCAACCTTTACTGCTGGCACTGGATCAATATCGTTTACTAGTCAACCCCCTATTTCAGTGGATTACTTGGTGGTGGCTGGTGGGGGAGGTGGTGGGGGCGGAATTTTTCATGGCGGAGGAGGCGGAGCGGGTGGTCTTAGAACCGGTACTGATAATCTACTCCTGAATTCAACAAATTCTGTTACTGTTGGTGCAGGAGGCGCAGGAGCGTTAGCTAATGATACTTGGAGTGCTTCAACTAAAGGCAGCAATTCTATATTAAATTTAATTACTGCCGGTGGTGGCGGAGGAGGCGGTGGCGGAAATAGTGGAACCACCGGGGGAGATGGCGGTTCCGGTGGTGGTGGTCGAGGATCCACAGGCGCAGCAGGTGGGGCAGGAAATACTCCAGCAGTTTCCCCCGTACAAGGATATGCCGGTGGTTCCGGTGGTCCTGCAAGCGGTGTTTACGGCGGGGGAGGTGGCGGCGGTGCTGGTGCAGTGGGTAGTAACGGTACCAGCAGTGTAGGTGGTAACGGTGGAGCTGGTGCTAATTCTACAATAACCGGTTCAACAGTGACCTATGCCGGCGGGGGTGGCGGAAGCGCCTATAATAGTACTTCAATTGGAACAGGTGGCATCGGTGGTGGTGGAAATGGTGCAGGAAATGCTCCAGTAGCCAATGCTACCAACGGGGCGACAAATTTAGGTGGTGGTGGCGGTGGAGCAGAACGAAATGGGACTAACATTGGTGGATCTGGTGGTTCTGGTGTAGTCATCATACGCTATCCTGACACTTACTTCGCTAACATCGGCACTGGCCTAACTGCGGAAACCATCAGCCAAGGTGGGGGATATCGCTACACCAGATTTACCGCCGGAACTGGTACTTTTGCTTTGACCACTACACCACCCACACTCACAGTAGAATACTTGGTTGTGGCTGGTGGTGGTGGCGGGGGTGGCGGATTAAGTGCCGGTGATGCAAGAGCTGGTGGTGGTGGTGGTGGTGGTTTCATTACAGGTACTACATCATCATTGACAACCGGTATCGCCTATAATATAACCATTGGTGCCGGAGGCTCAGGCGGAGCCATTGGTGGTGCAGGGACATTTGGTGCTAACTCTATTTTCTCTAGTTTTACAGTAATAGGTGGGGGAGTAGGCGGAACTTGCTACAAAGATGATGCAACCGGTGCAGGAGGAAATGGTGCAGGTGGCGGTGGTGGTGGATGGCCTACCGGGTCCGGAACACGAAGTGGTGGTACAGGGTCCAATGGTGCCAACGGCGGATCAGGTCAACACCGTCCGGGGACTGATGCCTGCGGCGGTGGAGGAGGTGGAGGCGGACCCAGTGCAGTTTCTGGAACCAGTGGATCAAATGGAGTAGGTGGTGCAGGTGGAGCAGGCACATCGTCATCAATTACAGGTGCTACAATTAGCTATTGTGGTGGTGGAGGCGGTGGAGGAAATGGTCCTGTTGCCGGTGGCGGTACCGGCGGTGGCGGAACTGGAGGAACGGGCGGAAGCGCAGGGTCAAGCGGCATAGCGAATCGAGGAGGAGGCGGCGCTAATATGGCAACAGGTGGTTCCGGCATAGTTATAATAAAAATACCTAGCGTATACACAGCCACAGTATCAGCTGGCCTAACATTTACCACGAATACCGCAGCAGTAATTGGTTCTAGAATATTGTCATTCACAGCCGGCACAGGCACAGTCTCTTTTAATTTGTAAATACACTATGCCCATAAGTTTTCCCGTAAATCCCACCGCAGGCAATGTATATACATATTCTGGTATTACCTATACCTGGACTGGTCAAACCTGGCGTAGAACCGGTGCCAACACCATAGCCTACAATACACCAACCCTGACCACCGGATACTTTGACTTACCTTCAGGCACCACAGCTCAAAGACCTAGCAACCCGCCCAGTGGTGCCATACGATATAACAGCAATTTTTTATCTGTAGAATATTATGATCCTACCTACCAATCCTGGATGTCGGTGGACAAGACTATTGGAGGTGGAACAACGTCTTTTGATTTAGAATACCTAATAGTTGCTGGCGGTGCTGGTGGTGGCGGGGCCCAACAATCTCAAACATATGGAGCTGGTGGTGGTGGTGCTGGGGGTTATAGGACTGCTACTGGCTTTAATGTAATTACAAATACATCATACACAGTAACAGTAGGGGCTGGTGGTGCTGGTGGTGTAGGAAAAGCACAAGGTACTAATGGATCTAATTCTTTATTTTCAGCAATAACTTCAACTGGTGGAGGCGGCGGTGGATACGACGCTGGCGCAAGCGGTACTGGGGGGTCCACCGGGGGCAGTGGGGGAGGAGGTGCACCGCTAGGTGCTACTGGCGGAGCTGGTAACACACCATCTACTACACCTAGTCAAGGCAACAGTGGAGGAAATGCTGGTCCAAATACTAATATTGGTGCCGGCGGGGGCGGTGGTGGTGCCGGCGGTGCCGGTGGTGCCGGCGCAGATTCGCCCGGGGGTGGCAACGGTGGTGCTGGTGCGTTAAACAGTATAACAGGTTCAGCGACATTTTATGCCGGTGGCGGTGGCGGTGGTGTATATCGAGGAGGAACTCCGGGATCAGGCGGATCTGGAATTGGGGGTGCTGGGGCTGCTTTATCCGGCACTGGCGGGGCAGGAACAGTTAATACAGGTAGCGGTGGCGGGGGATCGAGTGGCGCTGCTGCTGGTACTAGTAATACTAATGGTGGGGCCGGTGGTTCGGGCATTGTTATTCTTAAATATCCCATCTTATATTATGAAACTGTATCAGCTGGCCTAACCGCGTCAACAATCACCATTGAGGGATTCAAAATCACCACATTCACAGCTGGCACTGGTACTATCAGTTTTTCGACATCACCACCAATCTCTGTACAATACCTTGTAGTTGCAGGTGGCGGTGCGGGAGGAGGAACCGTAGGGCAAAACATTGGAGCTGGGGGTGGTGGTGCAGGCGGATTACTTTCAGGAACTCAAAATAATATTCAACCTAATACAGTATATAATTTAACTGTCGGAGCTGGTGGCACCGGCGGATCTTCAACAGCGTCGACGTCAGGTAGTGACAGTAGATTTGATACCATAATTAGCACAGGCGGAGGCAGAGGAGGGGGATATTCATCATCCTCATCTGGATACTCAGCAACTTCAGGTGGGTCAGGTGGCGGAGGTTCAGGGTATACTACTATAACAGGAGCAGCTGGCACATCAGGACAAGGCAATGCTGGAGGCAATGGTAGCCCTGGGTCGGCTGCTCCTTATGCCGCTGCAGGTGGTGGCGGAGCAGGTGGTGTTGGTGGTAGTGGATCCGGGCAACAAGGTGGTAGTGGAGGAAATAGTGTTTCTTCCAGTATTACTGGATCAGTTATTGTTTATGCTGGGGGCGGAGGCGGAGGGAGCGGCAATGGCGGCACAGGCCCCGGTGCGGCTGGATCTGGTAGTGGAGGTTTGGGTGGCGCCAATAGCAATGGTAGTAATGCTACAGCTAATACCGGTGGAGGTGGTGGTGGTGCAGCAGATAATTCTGGATCTAATTCGAGAACAGGTGGTTCTGGTGGTTCTGGTGTAGTCGTTCTACGCTATTCTACCAGCTACTACGTCAACGTAGGCACAGGGCTAACCGCAGAAACTGGTGTGATTAGTGCCGCAGAAAAATACACAAGATTCACTGCGGGCACAGGATCAATCTCATTCACCACCACCCCACCACTCGCAGTGGACTATTTGGTAGTAGCTGGTGGCGGTGGTGGTGGAAATGGAGTAGCTGGCGGTGGTGGAGGCGGTGGATTTTTAACTGGAACTGCTACTAATATCAGTTCTGAAATTCCTTATACAATAACAGTAGGAGCAGGTGGAGCAGGTAGCAATGGAACTTCGCAACGATATGGATCAAGTGGTACTAATTCTATTTTTTCTACTATAACTTCGACGGGCGGGGGTGGGGGTGCTGGAGCTAGTGGAGGAACTAACGCAGCCTTGACTGGTGGATCTGGTGGGGGTGGATCTTATGCCAATACACCCGGGGCCAGTGGAAATACTCCTTCAACTACGCCTAGTCAAGGAAATGCAGGCGGAAACGGAATTTCATCAAATCCATATTTTGGAGGAGGTGGCGGAGGGGGTGCTAGTGCAGCCGGAGGAAGCGCAACAGCCTCGACATCTGCCAGCGCACCGGGTGGAGCCGGCGCTAATTCTTCAATCTCTGGGTTAACTGTGACTTACTCTGGTGGTGGTGGTGGCGGAGCACAATCACCAAGTGTAGCGAGTCCAGGCGGAATCGGTGGTGGTGGTGCAGGGTCGGTTAGTTCAGGCTCATCAGGTACGACTAATAGCGGTGGAGGTGGCGGAGGTGGGGGCTCTAGTGGTGTTACGAATTTTGACGGTGGCGCAGGTGGTTCTGGCATAGTCGTCCTACGCATACCCAATCTATACACAGCCACATTTTCAGCTGGCCTGACTGTGTCTACCGCAAACACCGCGGTAACAGGTTATCGAGTATATTCAGTCACAGCCGGAACTGGTACTGTGACATTTACGTAAATACTAGATCATGCCCATACAATTTCCGTCAAACGCTACCAATGGACAAACTCATCAAACCGGGGGACAAACTTGGTTATATGATGGTACTGCTTGGTCGGTAATTCCTGCAGGCGCCACCGGTGCCACAGGCGCCACTGGTACATCGGCTAATTTACTAGCGGTTGTCAGTAACATAGTACCAGCAGCCAATGTTACCTATGACCTAGGAATAAGCACACTACGTTGGCGTGATTTATACTTGTCGGGCGACAGTTTTTATCTAGGTGGTGCTGTTATTAAAGCATCTAATAATGCAGTAGTATTACCGGCTGGCAGTTTAATTGGTAATGCAGCCATTGGGTCAGGCGGTGCTACTGTTACAGTAAGTAATACTGTGCCTGCTACTACCTCACAGGGCAGTTTATGGTTTGACGCAGACACTGGGGATCTCAGTGTCTACGCTAGTGGTGGTTGGGCCGGAGTAGGTACAGGACCTATAGGTGCAACTGGTGCCGTTGGTGCAACTGGTGCTGCTGGATCACAAGGAGCTACCGGAGCAGCTGGCACTGCGGCTACAACCGGTAAAATAGTAGCTATGACAATAGTTTTTGGAGGTTAACATGGCAGCACCAAACATAGTCAATGTCACAACAATTACAGCAAAAACAGCCCTGGTCGCAATGACTACATCTTTGAGCAGTTTATTAACTAACTCCTCAAACAGCGGAACTGTGCTTAAAATTAACAGCATAACCTATGCTAATTATACAACAGCGCCAGTGACTGGCACGGCCTTAGTGCTAAGAAGTGGTACTACCTATTATCTAGTAGGTAATGTTAGTGTACCCGCAAATTCTACACTAATTGTGACCGGTAAAGATACTGCATTTTACTTAGAAGAAGGTGATGCAATACAGGGCAATGCTAGTTCAAATTCCGCAATGAGTGCTGTTATAGCCTACGAGATTATTAGTTAATCAATGAAGCACACAAGAGGTCGCCTAATTGGAAATATTGTTGCCAGTGTGGGCGGGTGGCCAGGCTCGGCATCTGGGGTTTGGAATCGCAATGATGCAGCGGCTGCGACTAGATCTAGTGTGTGGCCAGAGTATGGTCGAGTACCTGATGCACCCACTATTACCGGAGTCTCAAGAGTTTCAGGATCGGGGACCAGTATAGATGTAGCTTTTACTGCACCTGCCTATAATGGTAATCAAACTATTACTAGTTATACAGCAGTGAGTACACCCGGAAATATTACAGCTAGTGTCAGTCAAACAGGATCAGGAACTATTAGAGTATCTGGGTTAACGCAAGGAACCAGTTATACATTTTTAGTATATGCTACAAATATTGTAGGAAATGGTCTAAACAGTGCTGCTAGTGCTGCTATTTTTCCAGCTACAGTGCCAGGCGCTCCCACTATTGGTACACCTACTAGGGTATCGGGCTCAGGAACACAAATTGATATTCCCTTTAGCGCACCAGCCACCAATGGTGGATTGCCAATTACTTCCTATACCGCAGTTAGTACGCCAGGGAATATTACTGGTACGCTAAGTCAAGCCGGATCGGGAACTATTAGAGTATCTGGATTGACTCAAGGTACTAGTTATACCTTTGCGGTATACGCTACCAATGAAATCGGCAATGGATCTAATAGTGCTGCAAGTGCAGCTATAATTCCAGCTACACTGCCCGGAGTACCAACTATTGGTACGGCGACCGCTGCAACTAGTACCTCTGCTACAGTAGCCTATACTGCGCCAGCCAGCAATGGCGGCTTGGCAATTACAAGTTATACAGCGGTTAGTACGCCGGGTAATTTTACAGGTACCTTAAGTCAGGCTGGTTCGGGGACTATTACAGTATCAGGATTGGCAGCAACAACAAGTTATACATTTGTGGTTTACGCTACTAATGCAATCGGTAATAGTCCTAATAGTACATCTAGTAACCAAATCACTACACCCAGTGCTAGTCCTACTTCAATTGATTATCTTGTAGTAGCAGGCGGTGGAGGTGGCGGTGGATCCGGTGGATGGGAAGGTGGTGGGGGAGGTGGGGCTGGTGGTGTACTTACAGGAACCATGACCAGGTCTAGAGAAGGATCACTCACAATCACAGTAGGATCAGGTGGGACAGGAGCGACCGATTCGGGCGGCAGTGGCAGCGGACAAAATTCTTCATTATCGGTCACTAGTGGAACAGGAACACCTAGTACCATAACCAGCACTGGAGGCGGAGGTGGTGGAATTGGGCCAGCTGGTTACCCCGGAGCCTCCGGCGGGTCAGGTGGCGGCGGGTCAGGTGGTAATGGTTACAAAGGAGGCGGCGCCGGCACATCTGGTCAAGGTAATAATGGCGGAGGAAGTGGGCATGGTGCCGGCGGTGGCGGCGGTGGCGGGTCCACTGCGGTGGGTGGCGAGAGTGGTGGAGCTGGAGGAGCTGGTGGTACTTATTTAGACCGCACAGTAGCAGGTGGAGGCGGTGGTGGATATGGACAATGGCAAGGTGGTGGCGCTGGGAATCCTGGTGGCGCTGGGGGTGCTGGCGGAGGTGGTACTGGGGGCGGCGTAACTAACACCGGGGCCGGTGGAGGAATAAACACCGGGGGCGGAGGTGGTGGCGTACGAAACGTTAGTGCCGGAACTCCTTCTTATGGTGGTGCAGGTGGTTCTGGCGTAGTAGTGATACGCTACGCAGATTCATTTGGTGCAGCAGCATCTACAACTGGTAGTCCTACGTACAGTGTAGGTGGTGGTTACAGAACCTATGTGTTCACTGGCAGCGGAACAATAACTTGGTAAAAAATGGCACATTTCGCAAAATTAGATTCTAATAATGTTGTTACGGAAGTGATTGTTGTAAGCAATCAAGAACTACTAGATCCCAATGGCATCGAACGTGAGGAATTAGGTATAGCATTTCTTATTATATGGTCTGTTGGCCACGCAAATTGGCGTCAAACCAGTTACAATAAAAATTTTAGGGGAAATTTCGCAGGGACCGGGTATACATATGATCCTGCACAAGATGTTTTTATACCGCCTAAACCGTACCCAAGTTGGGTATTAAACACTACAAATTGGCAATGGACTGCTCCGATAGAGAAACCTCAAGATCCTAATAAATTATTTGGGTGGGACGAATCTATACCAAATTGGGTAGTAACAGACAGTTCAGATTAGAGTAATGCTTTGAGCCTGTGGTAAAGACCCAGTCCCTGGATGTTTATTTTGTAACTGTTAAGAGTCCATGAACCTACTTCTTTAAGAGTTCGTTGATGCGGGTTTTGTGATTCGATGGCTAATTTTATAATTTCGTAAAATTCTTGATTATAACGTAACATGTCAGTGACCTTTTGTGTACCTCGTCTGGTAGCACCGTCCCAAAAATTACTAGCGAATCTTGAACCGCTCATATAGTGCAAACATATCATAGCTTCGATATGGTCTAATTCTTGACGATAGATGGTATTAACTTGTTCTGAGCTAGCTGTGCCTAACCAGTGGTCGTAGGCCATGCGTAAAATATCTGTAGCAGTACCGGTGGACGTTGCTTCTAGCGGTTCTAAGAAAAAGCTAGCATTACCATTGTAACAAACTCTATCTTGGAAATTCTCTCGCCGTCGATAGTTCCGAAATTGAATAATTCTTTGAACTGATGGTTCTAATTTTAATTCACTTAGTATATCTTTGATTTGGTTTCGTATCTCAGGCTCAGTAACAAGATTTCGGTCATAAAGATAACCTATGCTGCATCTGTTAGTTAAAGGAATACCAAACGTCCATCCATGTTTTTGAGCATGAGTAAGCGAGTAATTAAACGTTGGCATAGGCCAAGGACATTGGCTTACTAAGCAAGTATTAACCGGAATACTTGAAATAATTTCAAAATTGTCTTCGAAGTTCTTGGGTGACCCAGTACAAACCATTACGTAATCAGCATCAAGAGCACTTGATTCTACTACATTAGATTCAACACAGGTTATTCGATCATTGTCTTTTAGTTTATTAAAAATATAATTCTGCAGAGAAATGGCATTTATGTGCAGTGCTACCGAATTACTAGGGAAAGGATGTAAATAATCTGCACCTCCCCAATTATGTTTAAGTATTCCTATTTTAGGTGTAGCATCCAACTGTTGAATATCGTTCCAGTTAAATGCCAATGATTCGTATAAGGCATAGGGCACTTTGAGGTTGGTGCCTTCGCCCACTGGATTTGACTCTAAACTAGGGTCGTAGATCCAATCTATATGCCAATTGGTCCAGCGTAGAAAATGTCCTACTGCCAGGCAACCAACAAGTCCTCTGCCAATTACTGCTAGTTTTTTCATCGAAGTTTATTATAAAAGTCCTTGATAGATCCGTAGTCTCTAACAAATCTAGAGCCGGTCATAATCTTAAAAAGTGTTTCTTGTTCTTGGTCTGGTTCGTCTAAGATTTCAAATCCGTAATCAGTGTCAGGAGCTAAAATTAAATGACATAACGGCGTACCTGCTGCTACTGTTTCGTCGCTGTCGACAGCGTGCCAATATAGTGGAACATTGAGATAGGCCACTCCTACATCAGCAGTATAACTACCTGCACAAGCGGTAAACCTATTTTCATCTTGATAAAACATAGGAACTTGATAAAGTATATAACCCGGGGGTACTTTGACTCTCCACCCAGTATGAACCTTTACTAAACAACGTAAAGAGTGTTTTGGCCAGTTTTTGAAATATTTTAACCTGTCAGGGCCATGGAAACCAATATAGTCCTCGTCGTTCATGGGTTTTTGATCCATTGGACTACGCCAAGTAAAACCATCTATCCCTTGAGGTTTAATGTAAAAATCTTGCCAAGCTCTAATAACCCACCCTTGTCTATGCAGCGTATTAATTCCTGTACAATTAACTATATTTCTTACAGTTTGGCCAGGGCTATTAGTTCTAGCTTGATTAAAGTCTTGAGCAGCAGTTTTTTTCCAATCATATGACAATCGTTTAGCTGGAACAATGGGCATGGTTTTTTCTACACCACGAATAGTATTATAAAATTTGAGCACCACTGGTTTATTGAACATGAATTATTTATTGTGAGGGGTATTGGTTACAAATTTAATCTTGTTTATTGATAAATATCACAATAACCAGATAACTATGCCTATTACATTTCCCAGTAACCCCAGTGTTAATCAAACCTATATAGCCGGTGGTAAGACCTGGACTTGGTCCGGTCAGCGGTGGCGTGTTAGTTCAACCACTACCTTTACTGCTGCTAATGTTTGATGACGGGAAATTAGTAAGAGTGCCTAATGTTCCGGGACTAGTTAGTGTCTTTCCTTGTAAAATGCATTACATTGGACCGACATGCATTATGGAAATAATCCTAGGGTAACGCTAGGGTTTGATTTTATGTTTGATAGAGAAACGTCATCTGGGAATTCTACGTTTTATTCAGCATTAGTTCCATTTCAAATGCCTTAAATATAGTAAATATCACACAATATGTCCATACAATTCCCAAATAATCCCACAAATGGTCAAACATACACGTCAGGCGGACGTACTTGGACCTATAACGGAAAAATCTGGTACCCTGGTGTAGCAGTAGGATCAACGGGAGCCACTGGTGCCACTGGCATAACTGGTGCCACAGGCCCAGCAGGTTCTGGTGGTGGTGGCGGAGGAGCCACAGTAACAGTGTCTAGCTCAGCACCAGTGAGTCCCAGTGTGGGTGCTATTTGGTTGAACGATCAACTTGGTGACTTGTTTGTGTATTCAGGTTCGGGCTGGACCTTGGTAGGCGGTTGGACCTTGGTAAATACCACAGGCAGTGGCAGCAATGAATATCCACAACTGATAACCAGCAATGTCACCATAACCACAGGCTCAAACAGACTGGATGTTGGTCCTGTGACACTGCAAAACAATGCTAGCATCACTGTCAATGACACACAGGCATGGCAAATTTTAGGATAAAGGACAACACAACATGGGCAGTATAAGAGTTCAAGGCAATCCCGCAGGATCGGGCACACATACCTTGCAAGGCACAAGTTCTACCAACAGCAGAACCAGCACATTGCCAGACGGTGACGAAACATTAGGTTACATTGGTGCTCCGCAAAACACGCAAACTGATGCCAGTTATACTTTGACGCTGACTGATCAAGGTGATCATGTGTACTTTACTGGCGGCAGCACAGCCACGCTCACAGTGCCCACCAATGCTGTGGTGGCATTTCCCATTGGCACAGCTATTTTGGTCATAAACAATAATTCAGGCAGTTTGACTATTTCCAGTTCGGCCACACTGCAATTGGCAGCTGGCAGCACTGGCACTCGCACAGTGGCCACCAAAGGCATGGCATCATTGTTAAAGGTAGCCACAGACACTTGGTGGGTCACTGGTGCAGGAGTGACTTGATGGCTGGCGTACTGTCTGCATTAATAGCAGGAATTTTTCGCAGCAGTGGCTTCACCATTGTCCAAACCTTTACTGGTACGTCTACTTGGACTTGCCCTACTGGTGTTACAGAAGTTGAGTATTTGGTTGTGGCTGGTGGGGGTGGTGGTGGTTATCAACATGCTGGTGGTGCAGGAGCGGGAGGGTTTCTAAGCGGAACTGGTTTATCTGTAACTCCTGGTTTTGACTACACGATCACTGTTGGTTCTGGAGGAACATCTGTTAGCGGGCCAAATAATTCTGCTGCTAACGGCGGTAACGGAAATTTATCATCAATTGCAGGGCCAGCGCCTTTTTCTACTATTTCTGCAACTGGCGGTGGCGGTGGTGCTTCTTATAGAGAACCAGGAACAGGAAAAACTGGTAATTCTGGCGGCTCTGGTGGTGGGGGAGGTGCTGGCAACACTTCACCACAAGCCGGAGCGGGCGGCTCGGGTACTTCAGGACAGGGTTATGCTGGGGGATCTGCTTCATATGTTTCATCTCCTTTCAGTATTGGTGGTGGTGGTGGTGGGGGAGGCGGTGGTGTAGGTGCTAATGGAACTTCATCATCAGGGGGGAATGGAGGTTCAGCTGCAACTTCATCAATAACAGGGTCTACTATTTATTACGCTGGTGGTGGTGGTGGTGGAACTTATGGCCTAGCTGCTGGACTAGGCGGCGGGACATCTACAACATCACAAAAAGGTGGTGGTGGTAATGGAGGTGGCTCTGGGCCTGGAGGTACTGGAACTACTACATCTGGCACTGTAAATACAGGTGGTGGTGGTGGCGCAAGCGGAGGCGCTGGAGTAGCTTCAGGAACGGGCGGCTCCGGCATTGTCGTCCTCAAGTACACCGTACCCGCACAAACCGTATTTACGTTCAAAGGCACTACCACTTGGCGATGCCCCGCAGGTGTGACCTTGGTTGACTATCTTGTGGTTGCTGGTGGGGGTGGGGGTGGTAGTAGATATGGTGGAGGCGGAGGCGCAGGTGGTTTTAGAACTGGAACTGGCTTAAGTATTACAGCAGGAACGGTATATACAGTAACGGTTGGCGCGGGCGGTAATGGTGGAGCAGCAAGTGATTACAACTTCGGTGCTGATGGAGATAATTCATATATATCTGGATCGCCTATAATCAACAACCCATCTTCTGGAAATCCATATACTAATGCTTTAGTTGCGTTTGGTGGTGGTGGGGGAGCTGGACCAGGTCCTGGTAGGTCAGGTGGGTCAGGTGGTGGTGGGCTACCGGGTGGCGGCACTGGGAATACACCATCTGCACCTTCAGGATCGCCAAGTCCTTATAACGTTAATCAAGGTAGTAATGGAGGCGGCGGTAATCAAGGCCCCGCCTCTTACTACATAACCGCAATGGGTGGTGGAGGCGGTTCTAACACATCAGGTGGCACAGGAGTTATAAGTCCTTCTGTTGTTTGTGGAGCAGGTGGGAATGGATCTCCGGGGCCATCTTTTGCCTCTTTATATGGCGCTAGCGGTGTATTTGCAGGTGGTGGTGGTGGTGGGTATTATCGTGACCTAGGTAACCCTGCTATTTATTCTGGCGCACCGGGTGGCAGTGGAGGTGGTGGTAATGCAGGCGATCAAGCAGGAGCCGGTGCGGGTGGTAGCGGTTCTGCTGGATCAACAAACACTGGGGGTGGTGGTGGTGGGGGTTCTTGGCGCGGAAATAATAGCGCATCAGGTGGTAACGGTGGCTCCGGTATCGTAATCATCAAAATCAATCAATAACATGACTACAAAAATCTACAAATTCCTAGGCATAGACACAGCCATGCACTTGCTTCGTCCAGGTGCAAAGTGGGAAATATCAAACAACGTGTTTACTAGGTGGGATGATCCCAGACCATGCCCAAGCATAGAAGAAGTTTACCAAACAATTGACAAGATCCGAGAGTTTGAGGACAGCATTGCAACCGTCTACACAGACGAGCAACTACGAGACATGGGCATACAGCAGCAGCAGTTTCAACAAGCAACAGGAGATTGACACATGGCACATTTTGCCAAATTAGATGCAAACAATCAAGTCACACAAGTTGTGGTAGTAGACAACAAGGACACCTCAGATGCAGCAGGTGTGGAAAAAGAACACATTGGTGCTGCACACCTTGAACGTATACTAGGTGGAACCTGGAAGCAGACCAGCTATAACGGCAACCAGCGAAAGAATTATGCTGGCATTGGTTACCACTATCATGCAGACATTGATGCTTTTGTGCCACCAAGACCTTATGCCAGCTGGCAGCTAGACTTAAACTCAGCACAGTGGCAAGCACCCGAACCCATGCCCACAGATGGACAAATGTACATGTGGGATGAAACCACCATGAGCTGGACCACAGTGAGTTAATACAATCATGCCATTAAACTATCCCAGCAATCCCACCATAAACCAAACCTATGTGGAAAACAACATAGTGTGGACTTATACTGGATCAGGTTGGTCCAAAAGTGTAGCAGGCACTACCAGTATAGCCATTCGTGATGAAGGCACCACCATAGCCAATGGTTTGACCAGCTTGGATTTTGTAGGCAGCAGTGTAGAAGCCACTGCAAGTGGCAGTGCTGTGACTGTGACTGTGACTGGTGGCGGTAGTGGCAGTGGAGCTGGACTACAGCACACCACTTACACTTATACGGGCAATGGTAGTACAACAACTTTTGCAGCCACCGGTGGCATAACAGTACATACTGTGCTGGCAATCATAGGTGGCGTAACTCAAACACCCACCACAGACTATACTGTTAGCGGCAGTAACATCATATTTACTAGCGCTCCTCCTGCTAATAGTCAAATACAATTACGTGTACTTGGCGATGTAGTTAGCAGTGGCGTTGCACCTAAAATTAGCGCAATAACTATAACTGATAGCAGTTATGCCGCCATTGACGACACTGCTGTGGATACCAGTGGCGGATATATCAAGTTAACCGGAACAGGTTTTGCCAGTGGTTGTTTAGTATACTTTAATCAAACTCCAGCAGCTAGCATAAGTTTTATATCAAGCACAGAGCTACGAGTAGGCACAGGCGCACTGGCAGCTGGTACATATGTGGTTTATGTGATTAACAGTGATGGTGGTGTGGCCATTAGCGTACCAGGTGTTACTTTTAGTAGTTTACCTAGTTGGCAAACTGCTAGTGGTTTGCCCGACCAGTATGATGGTGTTTTAATATCATTAAGTTTAGTGGCCACAGAAGCCACCAGTTATACTATAACATCGGGATCATTGCCGCCTGGCCTATCCTTGAACACCAGCACTGGTGTTATCACAGGCACTGTGGCTGGAGTCACAGTAGATACCACTTATACTTTTACAGTGCGTGCTACCGATGCACAATTGCAGGATTCGCCACGTACATTTACAGTAACTATCACTGTGAGTGATAGTTACTTTAGGTTGACTACACTGCTATTAGGTGGGGAGCAGGGCAATACTGTGATCAAGGATAGTTCGGCGAATAATTTCAATATCACAGTGGTTGGCGACAGTCGTGCTACAAACTTTACCCCGTATGGAACTGGGTGGTCGGCTTACTTTGATGGCAATGACTCATTGTATGGAACCACTGCTGTGGTGCCAGCAACTTCGGCATTTACGATTGAAATGTGGATTTACATTGCAACAACAGCAAATGATGTGCAATTTTTTGCTCAATATTCTGCTGGTACATCAGGTAGATGGATTATAGATTATAGTAATACTGGTTACAGTGGAGCAACAGACAAATTTGTATTTAGTGTTGGTGGTGTAGGAGCAGTTTTGCAAGCATCGAGTACCTCAACTAGAAACGCTTGGCATCACTTAGTTATAAGCAGAAATAATTCTAACAACTGGGCTATGTGGGTGGACGGGACTAGACTAGCCACTGCGACTAATTCTGTTTCGTTAGAACAACGACTTCCTGTTATTGGTCATTATGTAAATACAGGGGTTTCTAGTGGCTTAAACGGTTATATCTCAAACCTTCGTGTTATTACGTCAGATTATTATGATGTTGGTAATTCAACCATTACGGTTCCCACAGCACCATTAACCGCAGTAGCCAATACCAGTTTATTAACCTGTCACACTAACAGATTCCTAGACGGCAGTGCCAACAACTTCACTATCACTCGCAACGGTGATGTGGCTGTGCGTAGTTTTAATCCTTTTGGTATCATCAATACCGGTGCCAATGGTAGTATGTATTTTGATGGTAACGATGATTACGTCACTGCTGGCAGTTATTCAAACTTTCAATTTGGCACAGGTGATTTTACTGTAGAATGGTGGCAGTATATATCTGGTTACAATGGTTCTGGTGCTAAGATTTGGCAATATGCTAGTGATGGTAACTATTTTAGTGGTGGCACTGGTGCTGATATGAACAGTATCAGTAACTTAAATGTATACACTACTGGTGCTGGATCTACGCTGTCACAAACTGTACAACCGTATCAATGGAATCATATAGTTATAGCTAGAGCATCTGGTACATTGAGAATCTTTGTCAATGGTATTCAAACAAATTCTATTGCTGATAATAGTAACTACACTTACCCTGGCACCTATCCGTTGTCCATTGGTGGTGGTAGAAATGGTGCCGGTACTTATGTTAACAGTACTACTGGCTATATCACAGATTTCAAATTAGTCAAAGGAACTGCTGTTTATACAGCTAACTTTACACCTGCTACCTCTAGTTTAACCGCTACCACTAACACGCAATTACTTACTCTACAATATCGTCAACCTCACAACAATCATGGGTTTCAGGACGCCAGCTCAAATCAATTCCTGATCACTAGAAATGGAAATGCCACACAGGGCACTTTTTCACCGTTCTCACAGACGGGGTGGAGTAATTATTTCAGCGGGAATCAGTCTATTTATGCCAGTAACGCTGCTTTTGCTGTAGGCACAGGGAATTTTACAGTTGAGCTATTTTATAATCCTACAGCATGGTCTGGCACTACACAGAGGATATTTGTTATTGGGGTAGCCGGAACTGATGCTTTAACAATTCAACGAGGATCGGGATCAAATGTAGTTGAAATTAATATCAGTGCTAGTGGAGTAACTAATGTAATTAACTACACATGGAACCTTAACATTGGGCAGTGGTATCACATTGCATTAGTTAGAAGTGGAACTGGAACAAATCAAACAGTGTTGTATATTGACGGTATTTCGGTTGCTACTGGCACAAGCACTGCTTCAATCAGTGCCACCCAATTGTCAGTTGGGGGAATAAATTGGGTCGCTAATTATGGTACGCAAGGATATATATCAAACGTAAGATTCTCAAGTATCGCTAGAACAATAACGGTTCCAACTGCTCCATATACCTCTGATGCAAATACTTTACTTTTAACTTGTCAATCAAATCGCTTTATTGATAACAGCTCGACCCCTAAAACTTTAACAATACAAAACACCCCCTCAGTAGCGGCCTTTTCACCCTTCGCCCCCACCGCAGCGTACTCACCCGCTGTTCACGGTGGATCGGCCTATTTTGACGGCACTGACGATAGGTTAGTTGGGCCAACTAGCACTAATTTAGATCTTGATGGAGCTATCAATTTTACCATTGAAGCATGGGTTTATCCTACTGGCTATGGATCAACGGCTGACATGAGTTTACACATTGTTAGAAAATTTACCGGAGCCGGCGGGGTGGGATACGCTTATGGTATTTTAGGTGGTGGTGCTAATCAAGGGAAAATTGTTTTGTATGGAGCAGGTGGTTCAATTAATTTAACATCAACTAATCAAATTCCTCTAAATGCCTGGAGTCACATTAGTATTGTTAAGAATGGAACAACTTTTACACATTACCTAAATGGACTATCTAACGGCACAGTGACTACAGCGACTACACTAACTGCGTCTACTGATAATCTCTTAATAGCTGATTATGGATACGCAGAAAAATTCAAAGGATATATTTCAAATTTAAGAATCGTTAAAGGCACTGCCGTATACACCTCTGCTTTCACACCACCCACCACACCCCTCACCGCCATCACCAACACTCAACTCTTGCTAAACTTCACCGACGCAGCCATCCTAGATCGTACCGGACGGAATGTTGTAGAGACTGTGGCAGATGCTCGAACTAGTTCGGTACAGGTCAAATATGGCAACGGGGCTATGTATTTTGATGGGACTGGTGACTACTTGGCCATACCGTCTAATCCACTCCATAATCAATTATATGCTACAACTAGATCGTTTACTATTGAATTTTGGATTTACCTTCAAGCATACCCAGGCGCTAGTGTTGCTGCTACGGTGATCAGCACTTATGGAGGCGGTGGTGGCGCTGATGGATGGCGAATTGAAACGTCACCAAATTCTCCGGCTAATGCTATTAGATGGGTATCAAATGGTGCCGATACTGCCTGTAATTCTACAATAGAACTTAATACATGGATTCATTATGCTTTTACATACAATGGAACCATAATAAAGGTATTTAAGAATGGGGTCGCAGGTAGTACTGCTACTACAAGTTGGACAAACAATACAGGTAGAATGTTCATTGGAACAGCTAATGCTGGTTTGGCTTTTCCTATAACAGGATACATTGATGATTTGCGTATCACAAACGCCGAACGATACACCGCTAACTTCACCCCGCCCACCGGCCCACACAGGTTAAAATAAGGAAACAGCATGCCTACAAAAGTTCCAGCAACAATGCTAGCCACCACAGGTGTTACCCCAGGTAGCTATACTGCGGCGGATATTACTGTTAACGATAGTGGGCAGATTACCAGTGCTGCCAGTAACAGTATAGTAGCCAGTGGTGGTGGCGGTCCTAAAATTACCAATGTTCAAATCACAGACAATGCCTACACAGTCATAGATGATACTGCTGTGGCACTCACTGGTGGTTATATTAAAATTGTGGGCACTGGCTTTGTGACAGGTTGTCAGGTAATCATTGGCTCTCTAGTAGTTACCTCAGTGAGTTATATTAGTGCTACAGAAGTGCGTGCACAGGTGCCAGCACAAGCAGCAGGTACTTATACGGTGTACTTGGTTAATTCAGATGGTGGTGTGGCCATTAGAGTAAACGGCTTAAATTACAGCGCCATGCCAACTTGGTCAACTACTAGCCCATTGCCTGATGGTGTAAAAGACACTGCTATTAGTATACAGTTGGTGGCCACTAGTAACTCCGGGGTGACTTTTGCACTGCAAAGTGGCAGCACATTACCCTCAGGCTTGACCCTAAGCAGTTCAGGATTGTTATCGGGAACTGTTACTGGTATTAGTGTAAACACTACTTACAACTTTACTATAGTAGCTATAGATGCTGAGGCTCAAGATACTCCACAGGCTTTTCAAATCACCATTGTCATTGGTGATCCTTTTTATCGACTAGTTACCTTACACCTACCAGGCACAGGTACTAATCTCAAACAGAACAACACGTTTTTAGATGCATCTACCAACAACTTCACGATCACTCGCAATGGCAATGCCACACAGGGCACATTTTCACCGTTCTCACAGACGGGGTGGGGTGCTTATTTTGATGGTACTGGGGACCTTATTTCAACACCGACTGGACAGACCAATTTAACGCTTGCTACCAGCGACTTTACCATTGAAGGCTTTTTTTATATTACTGCTCAGGTTCAGACCGATCCGGCATTATTTACTAGTACTCCTAATATTAGCCTTGATAATTCCATAATGATTCAGTTTAGTGCAACAAATTTAAGGCCAGGTTTATTTGTCAGCAGTACTAATTTAACAGCATCATCAACTAACAATTATGTAATAGCTAATCAGTGGAATCACATTGCAGTTTGCCGTACGGGTGGTAGTGTATATTCTTTCTATATCAACGGTGTAGCAGTAAACAATGTTTCATCAAGTTCAGCTTCTATAACAACCAATTCTTGGCGCATAGGGTACTGGACTGTGGGCGGAAACGCCTTAGCTGGAAATATCAGTAACTTCCGAATCATCAAGGGCACGGCGTTATACAGTGGAGCAACGATCACGGTGCCTACTGCACCATTGACGGCAGTCGCCAACACTCAGCTACTAATTTTACAAGACAATCGATTTATTGATCGCAGTTCAAATAATTATACACTTACTATCACTGGCGATACTCGCATCACCCCCTTCTCTCCATTCAACCCATCTGCATCGTGGTCTGCTGCGACTTATGGTGGGTCAGGGTATTTTGATGGTAGTGGGGATTATTTGAGTGTTGCATATGACGCACTTCTTAACATAGGAACTGGTGATTTTTGTGTCGAAGCATGGGTTTATAAAACTTCTGCCTCTGGTAATGATTGGAAATTAATTTCTGGCACTGATACTTCAACTGATATGTTTATTGGTGACGGGGGAACTACCAGTAGTCGAGGATTGGGCTGGGGAACAACAGGGGGGTGGGCTTTTATAAGTGGGGTTGTTACTCCAATAAACGAATGGGCTCACATTTGCTTTACCAGACTTAGTGGTGTAGGTAGGATATTTCTAAATGGATACATGAGGGCTTATACTGCCTCAAATTCAACAAACTTAACATTAAATAACGCTGCTTTGCGTATCGGTGGAGAACGATTACTTGCTTATATGTTTACAGGAAGCATGGGTTATTTAAGAATTTCAAAAGGTTCTGTTCCTACAGAATATCAAACATCTGTTACATCACCTAGCGCATCAACGCTTATTTTTACTCCCCCAACCTCGCCGGTCACGACAACTTCTCAAGGCGCATCTAATGTTCAACTTCTCCTCAACTTTACCAACGCCGGTATTTATGACGCCACCGCTAAGAATGTGTTGGAAACGGTGGGAGATGCCAAAATCAGTACCGCACAGAGCAAGTGGGGCGGGAGCAGTATGTCGTTTGATGGGACGGGGGATTGGCTACAAACTCCTGTTCAGCAAAATTTTGTATTTGGGACCGGAGATTTCACAGTTGAATTTTGGATTTACGCTAACGCATTAAGCGGGTATCAAAACATCTTCGACGGCAGGGCGGTGGATGCAACTCTATTTCCTGTACTGTGGCTACATAATACAGCTCTTGAGCTTTATGTAAACGGGAGTGTTAGAGTTTCTTCAGCAATTACCACTAGCACTTGGTATCACGTTGCACTGTCGAGGTCTGGAACTTCAACAAAATTATTTATAAACGGCACACAAGTTGGTTCTACATATACAGACTCCAATAATTATGTTGCTGGATCTATTTTGTATTTATCACGATATGCTCCATCAGCGCAAAATTACTTAAACGGTTACATCCAAGACGTTCGCATCACCCGAGGCTACGCTCGCTACACAGCTAACTTCACCCCGCCCACCGGAGCCTTTCCTGTATTATAAACTGGACCATGCAATTGTGTGTAAAATTGTTGGTTACATTTAATCAAGGTTTAAAATTATGCCTATATCAGTTAGAACTCTAATAGCAAGTAGCTTGCCACAAGGCGTACAAGGCTTTGGTTTTGCTGAAAATCAAGGCATACAGGGCACACAGGCCACAGAGTTCACTCAGTCACAGCCGGAACTGACACAGTGACCTTCAACTAAATAAGTATTATGCCAATTTCATTTCCATCATCGCCCACTCTAGGACAACAACATGTGACCGGGGGAAAAACCTGGTCTTGGAACGGTACTACTTGGAATATATTTGCCACAGCTAATCTAGTTAGTTCTGGTAATATTGTGCCTTCACAAAATAGCACATTTGACTTAGGTACCAGCAGCCAACGCTGGCGTGATCTTTACCTGTCAGGCAACAGCTTGATCATTGGTGACGCTACCATTTCTGCCACTGGCAGCAACTTGGTACTACCACAAGGTACTACCATTGTTGGCACAGGATTACTAGGAGCCACTGGTCCACAAGGAAGTACAGGCGCAACCGGAATTGGTGCCACAGGCGCTACTGGTGCAGCCGGAACACAGGGTGCCCCCGGTGCCCCCGGCAGCACTGGCCTCACAGGCAGCACTGGCCTCACAGGAGAAACCCTGCCACAAAACACTGTCAGCGCCAATTACACTCTACAATTGTCAGATGCAGGCCGACATCTACTGCATCCCAGCTCAGACACCACTGCCAGAACTTGGACCATACCGCAGACAGGCACAGGCGCAGGACAAGTGAATTGGCCTTTGGGCACTGTGATCACTTTTATCAATCAAAATGCTGCAGGCGTCATCAGCATACAAGTCACTACTGACACTTTGAGACTGGTGATCACAGGCAGCACTGGCACGAGATCTCTGGCAGCCAATGGTCTGGCCACTTGTATAAAAATCACTGCCACGGAGTGGTTCATCACCGGCAGCGGTATCACCTGACATCATCATGGCAGTCACACAAGGTATTTTGGCAGCCAGACCCAATCTGCCCGGCGCACCCAGCATAGGCACAGTCACAGTGTCAGGTAGTACCGCCACTGTACCTTACACAGCGCCAGCAAACAATGGAGGATTTCCTGTGCTGTCCTACACAGCACGTAGTTCTTTAAATGCTGTGCAGGCCACAGTGAATCAAAGCGCCAGTGGCACAATCACTGTGTCTGGTTTATCAGGCGGCGCTCAAACCTTCACTGTGTTTGCCACCACTGCTGTGGGTTCCGGTGCCAACAGTGCAGTCAGCAACTCTGTGACTGCAGTCTCAGTGCCAGGAGCAGCCACAATCACGGGCACTGTGACTGTGGCCAGAATCAGTGCCACAAATTTATATTTCAATATCACTGTGCCATATCAAGCACCTGTGAACACAGGGGGCGCTACACTGACTGAGATACAAGCCATTGATAGTTCGAACAACATAATGAAAAGTCAAAGTTATATTAATTGGTCAAGTGGTCTAACTGGTTCCTCATGGACTTTTGAGGCACCACAACGTGGTGTTGAAACAACCATAAGACTGCGTTTTGTAAACAGCCAAGGCATAGGTGCCAGCAGTGCACCCTCTAATCTGGTGCGAATCAATTTGACAAAAAAAATTGGTGTGCTACTCGTTGCCGGAGGTGGTGGTGGTGGCGGTTCTATTCCTGGTTATCAATGGAGCGGAGGTGGTGGCGGTGGCGGTTATCTTGACTACAACGACAATATAATTTTGGAATACTGGTATAATCAATCTTTTTCCATAGCTGTGGGCGGAGGAGGAGCCGGGCCGGCATGGGTGTCCACTGGTGGACCTGGTGGTAACAGCAGTTTTGGCTCTTACACGGCCTATGGTGGAGGAGGAGGCGCCTGTTGGGAATCAGGAGCTGGTTCAGGAGGATCAGGTGGCGGTGGCGCTTTTTCCCACGATTGGAGAGGATGTCAACATGGCGCAGCGGGCACGCCGGGTCAAGGCAATAATGGTGGGGGTGGATATGGAATGCCAGATCCTGGCAGTCTATCTCTTGCCATACAAGGATATGGCGGAGGCGGAGGCGGACAAAGTGCTGCAGGCAGCTTTGGCTCAGGAGGTGGTGGTGGTGGTAAAGGCGGAAATGGTATAGTCAAATTCAGCAGTCCATACAGCGGAGGCGGAGGCGGTGCGGCTGGTCTTAATCCAACTAGGTTTGGAGGAATTGGTCCCAATGGCGGTGGAGCAGGTGCCAGAATAGTGCCATGCACAGGCGCTACGTGCCCTGGTCACGCCAATGGCTTTGATGGCACAGCAAACACAGGCGGGGGCGGGGGTGGTGCGGCCAGCAGGGATAACACTGTGTCTCCGTTCGTGGGCAGCACTGGCAAAGGAGGCAATGGTGGATCTGGTAGAGTTATAATATACGAATCCAATTTAGTGTATAGCACTCCGGTTAGTTTGATAGGAGGTGTCGTTGGCTCAGCCGAAGGCTTTACCACAATTACATTCAATGGCAACGGATCAATAATTTATAGTTAAAGAACGTAAAATGTATGGCACACTTTGCTAAACTAGATCACAATGATTATGTGATTGACATCAACGTGGTACACAACTACATGCTGCTGGATTCTGATGGCCACGAATCTGAGGCATTGGGCATAGAGTTTTTGGTGGCTTGGTCAGGTGGCCACACCAATTGGCGTCAAACCAGCTACAACGGTAATTTTAGAAAACGTTATGCACACATTGGGGGCACCTACCACAGAGAATTTGATGCATTTATTCCACCAAAGCCTTATGCCAGTTGGATTTTAAATGAAACCACTTGTTTATGGCAAGCACCGGTAGCAATGCCCACAGATGGTAATTTATATCGTTGGAATGAAATAAATCAGTCTTGGGATCAGGTTGAACCTGTAAATGCCTAATAGTGCATTCAGAGTAGATGATCTTGCTGCTGCTAACAGCATAACCATCAGCACAGTTTCCATAACTGTCAGTGATGGTAATTTAGTATTGCCTGCAGGCACAACTGTGGGCAATGCCGCTATTGTTGCAGGCGGTAGCGGAGCTACAGGTGCTACTGGTCCTGCAGGCGCGACTGGTGCAGGTAGTTTTGCTTATGGAAACACAGCACCTGCTAGTCCAACTATAGGATCACGTTGGTTGGATTCGGAATCTGGTAAAGAATTTATTTGGGTAGTGGCTGGTGCCACTGGCGTATGGATGCAGGCAGTAGGTGCAGGTGGTACACAGGGCAATATAGGAAATGTAGGTGCGACCGGTGCTACTGGAATTGGATCCATTGGTGCTACTGGAGCACCTGGTATCCCAGGGTCAGCAGGTGCAGGATACGACGTCACTACAAACAGCACAGGGTATCTTGCATTAAGTTCGGGAACCACAGCACAAAGACCTGTTAGTCCTCCCAATGGTGCAGTACGATTTAATACCAGCACCGGTTATGGGGAAATTTATAATACTTCTGTGGCACAATGGCTGAGTTTCGGTATTGCGCCAACAGTTAACGTAGAATATCTTGTTATTGCCGGCGGAGGTGGTGGTGCCTGTTGCAACGGTGGCGGCGGCGGAGCTGGTGGGTATCGCACTGGTACAATGAGTGATTTATTAACTAATACTACTTACAATATTACTGTAGGCGGTGGCGGAACAGCCGGAAGCAACTCTGGGTCACCGTCGGCCGCAAAGGGTAATGATAGTGTTTTCATATCAATCACTTCAACCGGAGGTGGGCAAGGTGGTAGCGGTAATCCTGGGACTGGTCTTGAAGGTGGATCTGGTGGCGGTGGCGGATCACAATACACATCAGCCGCAGGCGGTGCTGGAAATACTCCAGCTGTGTTACCGAGTCAAGGAAACACAGGAGGAACAGCCGCTGGTCCTGGAGTTGGTGTTGCCGGTGGTGGTGGTGGAGGAATCGGCGCAGTAGGCAGTAATGCGTCAGGTGGAAGTGGTGGTGCAGGAGGAGTTGGTTTAGTCAACTCCATTACAGGTGTTAGTACTTACTATGCCGGTGGCGGGGGCGGGGGCAATAGAGATGGTAATACAGGGGGAGCAGGTGGAAACGGTGGCGGCGGATCTAGTGCAGTTCACCCAAACCAAACCTCTGGTTCTGGAACTGTTAATACCGGCGGTGGGGGCGGGGGCGGGAACGGTTTGTCTGGCAATTATAACGGCAATGGTGGAGCTGGGGGCTCTGGAATAGTCATTTTGAAATATCCAAGTACTTATTTAGCTACATTTAGTGCAGGTTTGACTGCTGTGACTAATTCTGTGGGTGGATTCAAAGTCAGTAGTATTACTGCCGGTACAGGCACAGTGACCTTTACTATAGGATAACCATGCCATTAAATTTTCCCACTAATCCCGCAACTAATCAAACCTACACCTTCAACTCAGTGACTTGGGTCTGGACTGGATCACGCTGGGAAGTACAAACATCAGGCAGCGGTGGTGGAGTTGCTGCTGTATACGATATAGCATCTACCAGTACAGGATATTTTGATCTACCATCAGGCAATACTGCTCAACGACCTGGTTCACCAGACACAGGTATGATTAGATACAATAGTACCACTGGTTTCGCTGAAGTCTATACCTCCGTAGGCTGGGGTAGTTTTGGAGCACAACCTCCGTCGATCAGCACAGTAACTCCTGCAACTTATAACGGTGAAGCCGGGACAGTGTTCACTATTAATGGTTCTAATTTTGCTAACGATGCAATCATTAAATTCATCGACAACGCCGGTAATGAATATACATCAACTGTGGTTAGTTTGGTCAACTCAACGCAGCTTACTGCCACTACTCCACAAGATTTTACAGTGTCTCAAGAACCACTTGATGTAAAAATTATCCAATCCAGTGGGACATTTACTAAGTTAGATTGTATAGATTGCGGTGTGTTGCCTGCATGGCAAACTGCTTCTGGACAAATCGCTGTAGTTGAGATTAACACCAGTGCAAACATTTCTGTAATTGCTACAGACGCAGATGCTAGTAGTTCGATACTATATTCGTTAGTTTCCGGCAGCTTACCGTTGAATTTAACATTATCAAATTTGGGTGTTATTTCGGGAACAGTGAGCAGCTCGTACAGTTCGGCAACATCAGTTAGTTTTACTCTGAGAGCTACTGATAATGCTGGAAATTTTGCAGACAGAGAATTTTCAATATCAATTATAATGCCTGCACCTGTTTGGTCTACATCTTCTGGCCAATTAGGACCTAGTACAGCTAGAACTGGCTCTTTTAGTACTACAGTCGCAGCAACAACACCAACTGGAACTATAACAGGATATTCAGTAGCGTCCGGATCAATGCCTACTGGATTAAGTATAAATTCGTCCGGAGTAATATCCGGTACCATTTCAGCTGGTACAACTATCCAAACATGGAATTTTACATTGCGAGTAACTAATTCGCATGGAAGAACTGCAGATAGAGCATTCGATATTGTAGTCATCGCTAACACAATTTCTGTAGTATATGCTAATTATCTAGGTGGTTGCTCTGACAGCACCGGAGGTAATAGATTTAGTCAGTTTCAAAGTGTCTGCAATGGACAACAAACATGCAACTTTAATCCTTTAAGTTATGGCGATCCACAAAGCGGGTACGGTAAGAATTTTTCAATAAGATGGACGTGTACAGCAGGGCAAAATACGTACGAATGTGTTGGTGCCGAAGCTGGATATAGTAGACCTTATTCTTGTGCTAATTAAAATGCTAAAGAAAAATATTGAATATACTCAGGCTGTAGAGCTAACTCAACAACAAACAGACCAAGCCTTTTTTATTTTCTCACAACGTTGTGAAGTTTGCTTGCAATTTATACCCGATGCAGCAGATATTTTACGACAATACTTAAACGATAATATATACTTTATTGAAGCCGACGAGCTACCATTCCCGCCAGCCGAAGTACCAATTTTATATTTGTTTAGAAAAGATTTAACTGAGCCTAAAATCAGAGTTGGTATTGCACCAAAGGAACTAGTTGAAAATGATTTCCAAAGATTCTACAGAAAGATATAAGGTCTGCCTTGAATGTTCAGAATTTAATACGACTTTTAAGATATGTGACATCTGTAAATGTTTTATGCCATTAAAGACTAAGCTATCTAATTCTTATTGCCCATTGAATAAATGGGGCATAAACAAAAACGCCTGGGGATCATGAATGTTTACATGTTTTCAAACAGATGTTATGGAGTTTCATGTTGAAAATTCACAACAAACTTTTCATCAAGGTATAATAGATTATATTTCAGATGATTCGATATCATTTAATAATAACTATAGCACTATTGGCCTAACAGCAAAACACGGGGAACCTAACTTAGTGGATTTGGATTATGAATGGTCTTTGCTGTTGAAGACCATGATTCAAGAAGTAAGTTCTCAATATTTTGAAAACATTACATCTGAAAAGTTAAATTTAAACAAAATAAAAGTAGAGTGCTGGTACATTTGTCTTGATGCTAATGATATGTCTTTAAGTCACGTTCATCCGGGATCGGATATAAGTGGTTGTTATTACATAACTGTTCCAAAAGAAACAAAATTTAACCAAGGAGCAATAGTGTTTATAGATCCTAGGCCAGCTGCTAGATATAGCAAACTACTTTCCGGACGGCAAATGATTATTAATCCAAAGCCTGGACTTGGTTTAATTTTTCCTGGATGGCTTGAACACTATGTTGTTCCCCATACTAGTCGAGAACCTAGGATCAGCCTTGCTTGGAATATAAATTTGTTAAACTAAGTTATAAATAATTTTATGGTAAACAGATTTGATCATGATGCAGTACTAGAGCTTTATCCTACTGTAAAGTATGTGATTGATGACAACGAATCTTTAATTGCTAAAGATTCTAATGATAATATCGTTGACATAGACTTACAGCAAGTGCTTATTCGAAAAGCTTCTTTAGAAGCAGATTACCTCAATAAACAATATCAACGAGATAGACGATACCCGCCAATTGGGGAGCAATTAGATATGATTTGGCACGGGATGAATAACGATGCTTCTAAAAGAATCGAACCTTTTTATTCGGTTATTAAAGCAGTTAAAGATCAATACCCTAAGCCTAGCATTTAATATTCTTAAAGCCATTCATAGTAATGCCTAGTTTTTCCCAGTCACCAGCAGTGCCCATGATGAAGTTAGGCCAAACCATAACAGTAAATGGTATCATTTATATCTATGATGCCACAGACGATTCATGGACCAAGATTGGCAGTACACTATCTAGTTCTGGTGGAGCAGTATTTGTAAGTCCTAGTCCTCCACCACTGATTAATGCTCCAGAACGTGTAAACATTTGGATAAATGCCAATAATGGCAAACAGTACCTTTATGTAAATGATTTATCATTGTTAACACCAAGCCATTAAGTTTTTAATTTTTTCTTGTGTGTGGTGATCTGCCAAACTGCGAGCCAGTCCTGGATGCAAGGGCCTGGGGGCCATAAACACAGGTAACCATGCATAACCCCAATGTTCATCATTGAGTTCGGGCACAAATTCGTGATCCACTGACACGAAATAGGTGTGATACACAAAACGATTATTGTCACTGACATAGCGTTCAATCAACACCAACTCAGCGTCTATGATTTGACCACCAAGTTCTTCTCGAATCTCGCGAGCCAAAGCTGTGACCATGTCTTCATGTGTTTCCACTCGTCCCCCGGGCAGTGACCAAGTGTTTGCATGACTGCTGTGGGATCTCAGCAAGAACATGACACGTTTTGTGGATTTGGCCATGATTAAAGCACCGCAACCTTCTGTTAATTTGGGACGAAACTCCATGATCCCACTCCGTAACGTCCTTCCACCGATTTTTGCCATTGTTGATTTTGCCATTTGTATTGAATTCCTGTGGTCAAGTTTGTGACATAATGGATGACATTCTGAGATCCAACTGCTGCACTGTCAAATTTCACCAACCAATGTGAGCCAGTGAATTCTATGATGCTGTTTGCACTGGCCACCAAGGTGGGATAACCCAGACGATCCCACACAGGAGCACCATCTAAAGTATAAGGATTTTGGTCATTGTTGCTGACATCACCAATGTCATTGAGTATGAGAAACCTGGTGCCTGCTGCAGGAAAGGAGATCTGAGCAGTGATTTTTAACATCTGTGGATCTATGATGGCTGTAACCGGAGGCATGGTGTTCACTGGCACAGTGTCTATGTCCACAGAAAACAGCAGTAGACTGCGATCTGTGGGATGATAACTCACAGTTCCCACCACCACACTGTGATGATTCTGTAATCTGATTTGACTGATACCATTTTTCAATATGTCACTGCCACGTCCTAGACCGCTGAGTTCGCCAAAACTTCGTATGGCCACGTTCCAGTCTCCCACTGGCAGCGAGGGATCAATGCGATCTGAAAAAGGCTCTTCGTTGTCACTCAAATACAATTTCAGCTGGTCATCGATCAGCACCACATTCATGTCAATGGGAGTGTATATTTTTCTGGTCAAAAACACACTGGTGCCTGTGTCAAATTGACCAGTGGCCCAGTCAATGCTGCCCATGGGATCATAGAAATCAGCCAAAATCTTTTCAATGACTCCTTGACGCTTGACTTTGGCAGGTGCACTCAGCCACACAGGCAAATCAAAAGTTATGTTGGCCACGTCTATGCTGTCTTCGGCGCCCACAGGCACCGTCCGAGATGAAAAAGTGGTGGAATTCAAAGTGATATAACTGAGACTGGTCCAATCCACATAACTGTCTGAGCTCTGTAATTCCAAACTTGGGTTAAACAACACCAATATCTGCTCCAGCAATTGCAGTTTTTGATCTGTGTTGCTGGTCCAAATATCTGCTTTTATCTGCAGTTGATAAGGCACAGGCATGAGTCTTTCCACTGTGAGTCTTTGACCTTGAAATTCTGTGTAGGCACCTGTGATGGGATCTTGTGCTCTGGTTCTCAGCTGCATTTTACTCACATGCTGTGGTTCTTGTACTCTTTGACGATCATAATTCAAAGCCGACACATACACAGCTATGGCCGGCACTGTGGGCAGAGAATTTTCACTAACATTGGTCAATATGGCAGACACTTGTCTTTGACTGTCCCCATAAATCACAGGCACCCGCAGAAGAGTTTGGTTTGATTGTGAACTTTTGCCTAAGTTTATTTCAAAATTGCTCATGACTCTGATGAACTGAGATAAAAATCTTCTGATCTGCCCGGAGTAGAAATATGCCATGTCAATCAGCTTTGGGTTTGAGAATGTCTTTGAGATTTTGGCTTTGTGGCATGACGCGATCTCTATCGTCTTTATAAGTTTGAGAATTTGTCACAAAACTGTTGCGTTGAGTGTGATTGTCGGTGCTGTTGTTGGTGTAATTGGTACGAACTTGATCTTCAATTTTTTGCCATTTTCTTCCATCAAATCTAAAAAGTCTTGGCGGGCTATAATCAGTTCTCAAATGATATTGACCCACTGTGGCATTCACAGGAAACACAATGCCTTCGGTTCGAGCCAGACCATTTGGCGGCAGTCCTGATCCGGTCAAATAGCCTTGTACTTTGTAGTTGGCCGAAGTTTGATCTTTGCTGACATGAAATAAAGGACTGGTGTCATAACCACTCACAGGCACATCTTGTTCGCTTTGTGCGATCACAGCATCATTGATATTGATGTAGCGTTGATAAGTGCTGAGTATGTCCTTGATTGGTGTCACAGCATCATCATTGATTTTTATTCTGGTTAAGATGTCTTTGTATTCTTGACTGTCAACCAAAGGAGTGATTCTACATCGCCAAATGTGTGGCCACCAAGTGGCACTGTAACCTTCTGCGGATCTAATACAATCTCCCACCACAAAAAACCGTTTCAAGGCTGCGGGCAGGTCAGGATCCAACACTTCATAATCCATGAGATGTTCTAGCTCTAACACATCACCATTTATGATGCGTCTGCCTAGAATGTCTATCATGTCATTGATGTGAAAACTCATGAACAAAGTGCCTGTTTGTAAAAACAAACCAAATTGACTGAGGTCAAAACTGGAATCTGTCACTTGATACACGCCACGTAATTTATACACGTGTTCTTCGTATTTTCTGTTACGATTTTCCAAAAATAACAGATCTTGAATGTTGAGTTCGCTTTGAGTCACATGCTGTGGTTGAGTGAGATCATTTGGCTCAGCGTCGAGCGCAGGTCCAAGATATTTATGACACAGCACTCCAGTGCCAGACATGTTCATGAGTTCTGATATGCGTCTGTCGAAAAAACGATAGTCGTTGCTGTGTCGACCATCTCGCCATAAACTTATTCTGGGAATTTTTTTTCTCCTGTTGTGATATTTATGGCATTCTCTGTTCATGATCAATGTGTGGCAAAAATGCCACACAGGACCCAAGATTGCCATGGCACACACCAATCTGTGTGTTACAATAGCTTATTGTCACTTTTTTGGGATCAATGACATGACCAAATCTCTAATCACCCAACCCGGCTCATCAAAAAAAGTAAGAACTCAAAGACAAGCAGACGAAAAACACACTGGTCCAGAGCCCAAATGGGACACACAAGCTGCGCTGAGCTACAGCAAGTCACATTTCGATCACTGTCTGGGCCGTAGTTTTTACTATTACAACTATCACTACTCCACTCGTCAAGCTCGTCCCTGGTTGGAGCATTGGCTGACCCAACAGACCGATCTTGATCCAGAACAAGTCAAGCAGTTTAAAATGGTGCCAGATCGACATATTCCCATGACTGTGTGCAGTTTGATTTTGGCCCACAGACAAGGCATGCCCATGCTGCCCAGAATTCGTCAATACGTGATTGATCGTGTGCGCGGGGCCTGTGTGCATGTTCAAAGTCAACTTGAACCTGTGCACACACAAATTGTCAGATCAGAATCGGCGGTGACCGGAACTCGTGTTCAGGAACAATCAAGCACAGATCGTGATCATGAACTATTAGGCGACTGGGAAGGTTGGCTTGATCAGGTCATCCGTGGTGATGTTGTGACTTTTGATGCTTGTGAGTTTTTAACAACTCATGTGGTTCCTGTTAGACAACTGTATAAATACGCACACTGGGTGCAAAAACACACTGATAATTTCATGTCAGCACAGGCAGGTAAAGATGTCCAGCTCTTGGAGTCATTTCGTCATTATCGGGCTCGTGATTATAAACGTGTTTTTACCTTTCTGGCTGATCTTTTGGTGGGAATTGCAAAATATCAAAACCTCAAAAAGGTCACCAAAATAAAGCCACGCAAGAAACCTCTGAGTCGAGAGCGTTTGGTCAGTAAATTACGATATTGCAAAGATCATCAGGCCTTGGCCTTGGTCAGTGTGAATCCTGTGGACATTGTTGGTGCCAAACAGCTCTGGGTATTTAATGTTAAAACAAAAAAATTGGGTTGCTATCATGCGGAAGAACACAGCTCCTTGAGCGTGAAAGGCACTAAAATTACAGGATTTGACACTGTGACCAGTGTGACCAAGACTCTCCGTAAACCTCAAGAACAGCTGGCCATCTGGTCCAAGGCAAATAAAGTGTCATTGCGAACTTTTCTAAGAGACATTCGTGCTGTTGACACACCACTCAACGGCAGCGTGAACACAGACACTGTGTTGCTCAGGGTCTTGTGAATTCAATTTTATCATAAATAACTGGCATAACACTTACGATAAAATCATGCCCATCATTGCCAGTGGTCTAAACGAAAGACTCAGTGTCACAGCTGAGTCTTTGGGTGGACCCGGTCCCATGGCTTTTGATACTGGTCAGTTGTCAAATTCGCTTGATTATTGCAAAAATCAAATCAGAGATTACATCAGATTACGGCTGGGCGATGGTTTGGTGGATGTGGAACTGGATCAAGAACACTATGATCTAGTCATACGTCAGGCTTTGATTAAATACAGACAAAAATCATCTAACAGTGCAGAAGAAAGTTATGCTTTTTTAGATCTATTGCCAGAAGTTCAGGAATACATTTTGCCCAAGGAAATAGTTCATGTGAGACAGATTTTCCGCAGAGGCATTGGCAGCGTCACAGGCACCACTGCCAGTCAATTTGAACCTTTTGCTTCGGGATTTCTCAACACTTACATGTTGGTGGCGGGTCGTGTGGGCGGGCTGGCCAACTACGAATTGTTCACTCAATATCAAGAATTGGCCATGCGCATGTTTGGCGGTCATATTAATTTCACTTGGAATCCGGCCACTAGAAAACTGACATTGGTGCGCAAGATACCAGCTTCAGGTCGCAATCCCATAAGAGCCAATTCAATCACTGCCACAGGTTTGTCTGTGGGCAGTGTGATCACCATCACCACCAATCAAACTCAGATGAACATCACAGCAGGCGCAGCTTTGACAATAAAAAATTGTGCTGTGGTGGGTTATAATGGCCAATACCAAGTGCAATCAGTGGATGTGACCACTAATAGAATATTCATCACAGCCACACAGTCTTTGGCTGCTGTGTCGGTCACCGGATTTGATGTCAACAGGTGCGAAATTTTCAGTCCTGTCACAGACTCACCTGCAGAAACTGTGATGTTGCACATCTATAATCATAAACCCGATGTGATGATACTCAATGATCCTTATATTTTTCCCTGGGTGCAAGAATATGCTTACAGCATGGCCAAAGCCATATTGGGAGAAGCCAGAAGCAAATTTGGTCAACTGGCCGGTCCCAGTGGCGGCACACAAATGAATGGCACTGCACTCATAGCCGAAGCAAAAGAACAAATGGAAAAATTAGAAGATGAGCTCAAACGCTATGTGGATGGTGCTGTACCTTTGAGTTTTGTCATAGGTTAATGTTTGTTGACATGAAAATTGCTGAAATTGTCTGTGAAGGTCGCCAAGGCAAATTGGCCAAAAGTCACAAAAGAGCTCTACATCGCACACATGTGTTTGGTGATGGACACAAAGCCAACGGCAACATGAATTTTTATCGTGTGGCCATGGCTTCAGCCATGGCTGATGGCACCAATAAAAGTCTACCAATAGATGAAAGAACTTGGTACAGCACCAATAATGTGGCTGTGCCCTACAGCGAAATAGAACATCACATGCTTCGTCAAGCGTATAAAGCAGTGAAAACTGATGTAAAACAACCTGTGAAACATCACGGCAGTAAAGAATCAAAAATGGTTAACTCAGTGAGTCCCGTGGCCAAAGTCAAACGTAACCAATATGGAGTTTGACTTAGTGTTCATTGATTTTAACTGAATTTTCGCTTAAAATACCTGTGATGCGTAAAATCATAGGCATATCGGGATTTATTAATTCAGGCAAAGACACAGTGGCCGACTATCTGGTGAATTATCATGGCTTTCGTAGAGAAAGTTTCGCTGCACATTTGAAAGACGTGGTCAGTGTGATATTTGGATGGGATCGTGTGATGTTGGAAGGGCGTACCAGCAGCAGCAGAATCTGGCGTGAACAAGTGGATTCCTGGTGGTCAGAAAAATTAGGACAAACTGATATCACGCCTAGGTCAGTGTTGCAGATCTTGGGCACAGACGTGTTGAGACAAAATTTTCATAATGAAATTTGGATACACAGTTTGGCTAAAAAAATTTTGTCCAATACCGATCATATAGTGATCACAGATGTGAGATTCAACAATGAAGCACAAATGATCAGGGAATGTGATGGCATATTGTGTGCAATACAGCGAGAACCCAGTCCTTATTGGTATCATTTTGTACATGAGGCCTTGCGCAATGATGTAAAATCGCCCACATATCACAATGATTTAACCAATCTCATGCGGGTCAAATTCCCTCAGGTGCATGAAAGTGAGTGGTCTTGGCTGAATATTGATCATGACATTGTGGTGAAAAATAATGGCAGCATAGAAGATCTCTATGTTCAGATCAAAAATCTGGTGGTAAATTACCAGGAATCCAGCGTTTGATCATGACTTCTTGCTGACAATTCAAACACACGGTGCGTAGATTATTCCAGTTGACGTTGTTCATGTCGTGATCTATGTGATATATCACAGCCTGCTGGGGTAGTTTGAAACGAAAGTTACAGCGGTCACATTTATGTGATTTTTTGTAACCCGATCTTTGCCATAGAGGCACCGATTGCGTGATACGCCGGCTTTTGTTTATACAGCTGGCACAGTATTTTCTATAGTACACCGAATTATTCCTGCGATAATTCACTGTTGCGGGCCTCACCGCACAGATCACACACATGGGTCTGGACATGTGTGTATTTAATCTAAAAGGTCCGTGGAAAGGTGTCACTAACTTGGAGTTTTTTAGTGGATCACAATAAATAAGAATAAGACATCATTAAAAGGAAACTGACATGGCTCTTGTATCACCGGGCGTAGAAATCACAGTCATTGATGAAAGTCAATACTTACCATCTGCCATAAGCACCGTACCCTTTGTCATCATTGCCACCAAAGAAAATAAAACCATAAGCAATGGCATAGCTCCGGGTACTCGAAAAGAAAATGCAGGAAAAATTATAGGTGTGACCAGTCAACGAGAATTAGCAACGCTGTTTGGTACTCCGTTTTTTGAGCGTTCTGTCAATGACACTCCCATGCACGGCAGTGAATTAAATGAGTATGGCCTAATGGCTGTACACAGTGCCATGGGCATTGGCAATAGAGCTTTTGTCATGCGAGCTGACATTGACTTGTCTGATTTGAAGGGCACTGCCATTAGGCCCACAGGTCAAGCTGCCAATGGCACAAATTGGTTGAACACAGGCACCAGCACCTGGGGAATTTACGAATTTGATGACACTTTGGATTTTTCTGAAGCTCCATTTGTGAATCGAATTCCCATCGTGATCTCAGACGTGAATGACACTCAAGGATCTACTGTGCCCGCTGTGCCTTTGCAGAGCATAGGCAGACAAGGAGATTATGCCATCACGGTGTTTGACAACAATAATTATGTTTTTCATAAGAGCAGAGTCGACAATACATGGAATCAGTTGGGCAGTGCCAACTGGCAGTACCATACACCGGTTGTGGTGAGTTCATTGACCAGTGTGAGTGCCAATATTTCAGGAGTGATGGCACCGGGTGTTGATTTTCTAGTGAACAATGTCGCTGTGAACATAGGAGCCACAGTGCCATCAATGGCCAATCTGGCCTCGCTTCTGGGCGGTACCGTACCGGGGTTGAACAGCGCCAATGGCGTGTTTTTTGATGTGGTTGATGACAGACTCAGTATTAGAATCAATAATGACAGCAAGAGCAATGGAGTTTCAGCACCCGCCGACCAAAAGCTGCGCTTAGAAGATGGAAGTGGCTCTCCTTTGTCAAGAATTGGTTTATTGGGAACTATACCTTCCAATCCTGCAAACACAGCGGTGACATCCACTGTGACTGTGAATGGTACCACTTGGGCATGGAATGTCACTGATCAACGTTGGAGAGGTCTAGCAGTGTTTCAGCCTGCTGTGGTTTTTCATGGTGGATTTGCCAGTGCACCTTTGTGGAGAAGAAGCAGTGCCAATCCTAGACCACGCAACAGTGTGTGGATTAACAACACCGCTCAAGGCCTGGGCGTGAATTTAGATGTGAAAAGATACAATACCACCACGGCTCTGTGGCAAAAAGTTGCTGTGCCTGTATATGAAAATGCGTATCATGCCAACTATAATTTAGACACATCAGGTGGAGGTTTGAATTTGGGCTTGAATGCTTTGTTTGCCAAACAACTGCCTGCCAATAATGGCAACGTGGGGTTCAAAATCTACTATCAAAGAGTTCGTGGTCAAACCAAAGTCACAGGCAGTCAGACCAATTTTATTTTGAATGCCACAGATCAATTCACAATCACACCTAGTCAACCCGGCCAAGATCCTAGTGTCACACCACCCACAGTGTACACCTGCACTGTGGGCCCTATTGACACGAATTTGGCAAGGCCACAGGCTCAGGCATTTGTGACTGCTGTGCTTGCGTTAAACATTCCCAATGTGGCAGCTCAAATGGAACCTTCGGGTGCAGTCAGCATGATGCATAGATCGGGTGGGATTATTACTTTGAACAATGTCACAGGCACTCCTGTGAGCAATGTGGGTTTCACCACCAGCACAGTGGGAGTCACACCCAACGTGGTGCCCGGCAGTATTAACTTGACCAACTGGTCTGAAGCTGTGTACACATACAGCGCCAGCACACCTTTCACCGCACCTGCTGATGGTAAATTATGGTACTGGGATGAACCCACTCAAGTGGATATCATGATCAGTGACAGTTTGGGATGGCGAGGATATCACAATGTGACCATAGACGCTAGAGGATATGATCTCAGTCAAACTGATCCCAAGGGAGTGATTGTGAGTTTCAGCCAACCAGAAACACAGTCAGACAACACTATGTTAGAAAGTGGAGACCTTTGGTTAGACACTAGTGATTTAGAAAATTTCCCCCGGTTATACCGCTATCATAAACCAGGAAAGACTTGGATTACGATTGATAATTTAGATGATATCAGCCAAAATGGCATAGTGTTTGCAGACGCAAGGTGGGACGCTGACCTTGACAGCAATCTCATGTCCATAGGCGGTGTCATAGATCCTGTGGCAGGTATTTTTCCTGACATTACAAAAATGTTAAAAAGTGACTACGTGGATGCGGACTGTCCGAATTATAGATTGTATCCACGTGGCACGCTGTTGTTCAACACCAGAAGAAGTGGTTACATTGTCAAGAGATACATCAAAGATTATTTTAATCGTATTTCCTTTCCTGAACTGGCCATCATGCCTTTACAAACTTCCACTTGGGTATCTGAATTAGGCAGGAAAACCAATCAGCAGCCAGCCATGGGCAAACATGCTCAACGCCACGAAGTGATCCAGGCCATGAAAGCTGCTGTGGATAGTAATTTTGAAATACGCGAAGATGGTTATGCATTCAATCTCTTAGCAGCCCCGGGTTATCCAGAATTAATACCCAATTTGATTGCTTTAAACAATGACAGATCGCAAACAGGGTTCATCATTGGCGACTTGCCCATGACTTTGCCCAACAATACAAATGATATTTTAGATTACAACAACAATGTGGCCATCAACAACACGCCTTTTTTGGCTTTGTATTATCCCAGTGCTTTGTCTAATGATTTAGCTGGCAACGAAATAGTAGTGCCCGCCAGTCACGTGATGTTGCGTACATTTTTATATAATGATCAAGTAAGTTACCAGTGGTTTGCACCTGCCGGCACTAGACGTGGTCTAGTTGACAATGCCATAAATTTAGGATTCATCAATGCTAGAACAGGATTGTTTGTGGTAACACGCACCAACATGAACCAAAGAGATTTGTTGTATGAAAATAAAATTAACCCCTTGACTTTGATAAACGGCACTGGGCTGGTGGTGTTTGGTCAAAAAACTCGTGCACCCACTGTGGCCAGCACAGGAAGTACCACCGGCAGTGGCAGTGCCATGGATCGCATTAACGTGGCCAGATTGGTCAACTATCTCCGCACTTTATTAGCATCGGTGGCCAACCAATTCTTATTTGAGCCTAACGATAAAATCACCAGAGACCAAATTAAACAATTGGTGGAAAGTCTTCTCAATGATCTTGTGGCCAAACGCGGTGTTTATGACTATCTTGTGGTCTGTGATGAATCCAATAACACTCCTGATAGAATAGCCAGAAATGAACTTTATGTGGATGTGGCAATAGAACCCGTGAAAGCGGTGGAATTTGTGTATATTCCCATAAGATTAAAAAATCCCGGAGCCATAGCTGGCACACAGACCACTTCAGCCACCACAGGTGTGGGTTAAAAAATGTCACGTGTTGAATAATGGTAAAAATAATGATAAATAATCACATAAAAGGGGAATCCTATGTCAGTGCTTAGTATGAGTAAGTTCACAGTGCCATTGCGCACCAATCAAAGTGCTTCGGCTCAAGGCCTGCTCATGCCCAAGCTTCAATACAGGTTCAGGGTGTTTTTTGAAAACTTTGGAAACGGAGTGGATGTGTTGGAGTTGACCAAGCAAGTGCAGAGTTTTAATAGGCCACAAGTTAGTTTTCAAGACGTGGACATACATGTGTACAACAGTACAGTGCGATTAGCTGGCAAACACACATGGAGCGATATCAGCACCACTATAAGAGATGATGCTCCAGGTAATGTGACCAGATTGGTGGGTCTACAACTGCAAAAACAATTTGATTTCATGGAACAGAGTTCTGCCGCAGCAGGTGGAGATTATAAATTTAACATGCGCTGCGAAATGTTAGATGGTGGAAATGGTGCCGTGACACCCAGAGTCTTGGAAACATGGGAAATAGTGGGTTGTTACATAAAAGATGCCAACTATCAGGAGTTGAATTATCAAAACAATGATCCAGTGACCATTCAGTTGTCAATTAGATTTGACAATGCCACTCAAGTGCCAGGAGGTGCTGGCATAGGTACACGTGTGACTACTTCACGCGGAGCACTGGCCACGTTGTGATGAATGGTCACTGACATGTTATAAAAAAGATCCAAATTTATTTGGGTCTTTTTTTTCTAAAATATCACACATGATTAGGAATATATTAAGACAAGGTATTAACTACGCTGGTCAAGTGTTTAATGAAATGGGCACCACGGATGTGCTCAGTGACTACAAACATGCCAGTAAAATTTTCATTGGTGGTGGTAGTTACAGATTAATTCCAAAAAATGCTTTTTTATTTCATGTGTTTATTGACATAAATTCACAGTTGTCCAGCAGGTATTTGACAGGTCGCAGCAGTCAAGTGGAATTGGGTCTAATGACTAAAAGCAGCGATCTTCCCAAATATACCTACACAGTGAAAAATTATAATGCCTATAATAGACCCAATTTAGTACAAAGTAAAATTGGTTATGATGATGTGTCTATGACTTTTCATGACGACAGTGCCAATGTGGTGAGAAATTTTTATTATGACTATTTTAGATATTATTATCGAGACAGTGATTACGGTGATTTAAATCAATCTTCTACCACGGCCTCTTATCACATACCTCACAAGTATCAAGAAGACAGTGTGGGTAATTTTGGCTACACTCGTAGAAAAGAAGACCCCGGTAACTTTATCAGAGCCATACGCATATATAGTCTGCATCTTAAAAGTTTTTCAGAGTATATTTTGATCAATCCTTTAATAAAAACATTCAGACATGGCACACATGTCAACTCTGCAGATCCCAACACACTGGAATGTGTGATGACAGTGTCTTATGAAAGTGTACTTTACCAAGATGGTGTCATTTCAAATCAAAGTCCTGATGGTTTTGCTCTACTAGAGTACCATGATCTCACACCCAGTCCCTTGAGGAATCCTCCTGTTAATCGTAGTATTTTTGGCAGTGGTGGCTTGTTGAGCACTGCTGGTTCAGCATTGACTGCTTTACAACAAGGTAATTATCTTGCGGCTGTGATGTTGGCTTCACGCGGAGTAAATGCTGCGAGAGGTGTAAATTTGGGAAAAGCTTTGACCAATGAAGTGGCTGGGATTGTCAGTCAGGGCTTGATAACCAGCATGGCCGGGGCCACAAGTGGCGCCGGGTCTAGACGTGGTTTGGTTGTATCAACTGGTTCAGTACAACTTCCTAATGGAGGATTACCTAAAGTCGCACAATCAGTTGATCCTAATCAAGCCGATGCTGATGATCTAGCATCAGGCCAAGCAATGAGAACAAATGCTGGTCTTGACAATATAGACATGCAGATAGGTCAAGGTCCACAAAGAGGTCCAGCACCAGGAGCCACTGTGTTTTATCAACCTGCATTAGGACAAACGCCAGGAACAAGAATTAATCCCGAGACTGGAGATGAATTTGTCAGTCCTTTTGACCAGCTTGTGCAAGAACCTCCAGGTTCAGAACCAGCTCCGGTTTCAAAAACATCTGGGGTAATTGACCCGAGAGCAAACATTGACCGTAGAGCACTAGAACGTGAAGCGCTGGAATATCAAATAATTGCGACGGGTCTGCGAGTGACTGAGGAAAAAAATAATTTAGATAGTCAAATTGCACGTAGAGCACAACTCGAAAGTCAGTTGTCAGATCTTAGGGCAGCAACTAATCCATACCCTTCAGGTACACCCCAACACTTAAATTGGGAAAGAAACCAAGTGTTTCTAATCAATGATGTGAATATACAGTTAAAACCTAAGCCAACTGCAATAGAACTGGCCACTACCTCGCATTATCGTGAGAGTCAAACACTTGAAAAACTGCGAAATCAACTGTCACAATTGGGCGATTGACAAACATGCCATCTAATTTGACCACCGTGAACAATGGATTTGATGCCAACAGCACTGCGCAAAAGTTTTTCACAAATGTCATGCAGCCAAATTTTTCAATACCTCCCGAACTCAACAACACCATATTGTCTTATTTTGAAAGAGTGACCGGCAATCGCCAATCGGCCAGAATTTTGGCCAGCACTGTGATTTACACTAGTCTGGCACAAAATCAAGATCCCATGATGGTGTTTGATAAAATAAGAAACATGGATAAATCCGAAATCATGACCTATCTCAACATGTTCTTTAACATCAGTAGAGTGGGAACCAGTTATTTAGGTGTGCAAAACAGACCCAAAGTCAGCAAGTATCTGCTACGCACTTTGTTAGTGTAAACACTCAATCATGAGTAAATATGCTCAAGGTATCTATACCATTAAAAATCTTAAAAAATATGTGGGAAAAAGACAACCTCATTACAGATCCAGTTGGGAGTTCACGTTTTGTCTGTTCTGTGACCAAAACCCCAGTGTGATAAATTGGGCCAGTGAACCTTTCATGATCCCCTATCGTCATCCTTTCACTGGTAAAAACACTGTGTATATACCTGATTTTCTTATATTTTACGTGGATAAAAATCAAGTGCAACACCGCGAAGTTATAGAAATAAAACCTTCCAAGGAAACCACCATGGAAAATGCTCGCAGCACAAGGGATCGTGCGGCTGTGGCCGTGAATTTGGCCAAATGGTCAGCTGCTCGAGCCTGGTGTCAACAACAAGGACTTGTATTTCGTGTGGTGTCCGAAAATGACATATATGTTCAAACAAAAAATAAATAACAGCATGACCAAACCATTAGAACAGTTGTTTGATCTAGCATGCCCGGATAATAATCATAATGGGGATGTCTCCGTCATGGATGAATTAAAAAAATTATCAAACAAACACCAAGACATTGTTCGTGCTCAAAGCATCATGGACAGAATAGATCAAGCTTTACCCGGTCAAAATGATTTAGATGGTACTGATCAAGAATTAGACGAACTTGCAGATTTGGCCAAAGAAAAGTTTGAAGATCTCATGAATTTAGGCATGAATGTTGAAGCCAGATACAGTGGTCAAATTCTACAAACTGCTGGCATGTTATTGGGTCATGCCATCACGGCTCGACAGGCCAAAATTGATAAAAAACTCCGGGTAGTGGATTTGCAATTGAAAAAACTAAAACTGGACCAAACCTCAAACACTGTGACTCACACTGCCATTGATGTAGAGGCCATGGTCATAGACAGAAATAGGTTGTTTAGACAGATCACAAACACCGACTGTGAAAATTCTGGAAAAAACACTAAATAAATAAAATCAGGATCTGCACAATGAAACCTTATTCAGATTATGTGATGAATTTGCACAAACCTTACGAATTTGTGGTAAAAGTGGCCAACTGTGATCTCACAAAAAAGGAACTTGACAAAGTCAAATCTGGGTTAAATGTTTATGTGGTGGAAAACATGAGCGCAGTTCGCAGATTGCCCATCCAACAACACAGAGATTTTCTCACCATGGGTCCCTGCGAGATTATGATTTTTGAAGTTAGTTTGAAATATCCCACTATAACTCCACAGATAGCTCAATTGGTGTCACAACATTTAAACATCACAAACGGCCAGGTCTTGGTACGAACCAAACTGGAAGAACAAAATTATGAAACACCTCCGGAGACTCATGAAGAAAAAAATCAATCGCTGTTGCTGAATTCTAAATTAGAGTCAGAATCCGTTCAACATTTGGTGGGTGACCAACGAACTGATGATTTGAAAAAAAATCTAAAAACACGAAGTTACATCATAGCCGGCCGTGAATCGCCATCCGCTCCTGTTCAATCAGAACCCATGGGATCTTTGAGCCCAGTGGGTTCAAAACAAAATACCATAGTCATGCCTAAAGGAAAATAACATGGATTTAAAACAGTTACTGATAAAATTAGACAGCATTGATTGTAAAGTTGTGCTGAAAGAGGGCAGATTAGATGACTTGCGTGACCGTCAAGAACTCGAACATGGCAGAAACAGTGATCACGTCGCACGTGATACCATGACCGGACACACTGCCAAAAAAACAGAAAAAGGTATTCAGTATACCAAAAAAGATTTGCCGGGCCAGGACACCAGCAAAGATGCTGACACAAAACAAGCAGAAAGGCGAGCCAAGAAAAAAGCCAACGAGGGCAACAGATTTACGGGTGAGTTGTCTAATGCCAGAGCCGCTGGTCAAAATGAGTTTGAAGTAGACGGTGAAAAATATCCTGTGAAAGAAGCCCAAGACAAGCTGCATGCAGACGAACAAACCACAGGTACTTTCAAGACATCTGTGTATGAAAATCATGCTCCGGGACAAGAACAATGGATAAAAGATAATTTCATGGCCTTCGTCACGCAATATGGTGAGGAAATTGGTGTGAGAGTACTAAATGCTGCCAGTTGGCAACGCAGTAAAAATATCAATGAACAAATTGATCTGGAAAAATGTTATCAAGGAGCCATGAGTGCCTACTCACAAGAATCACGCATGAACGAGGCTGCTGACCTAGAAGAATGTTGTGGTCAAACTATGATGAGCGGTAAACCTGAACAAGAATCAGGCATGAATATCAATGCCAGCACAGACACTCGTACCGGTCATAAGAGTCTAACTGTTACTGCACAAGGTGAGGCTGCTGAAGAACTGGCTAGATTGTTAAAACTTAGTGGACTAGGCAGACGACCTGCCCCCGAAGGCCACATGCAGGTCAGTGTGGAATCAGATTATGCCAATGAACCTGCTGTGGAAGTGCAGGGGCTAGAACCTCAGTTGGCACAGGGCAACGATATGCATCGTCCAAAAAATAGTTTCCCTAAGGTTGCCGGTGGCGACAATCCAATGGTCATGCGTGAAGCAAAGGCACTAGCAGAAATTGAGCGTCGCTTAAATGAAGAACTAGCAGCGTTTAAGGTTGAAAGTAAAGGCAAAAAACCAGATTTTCTAGACATGGACAAAGACGGCGATAAAAAAGAGCCAATGAAAAAGGCCATTGCCGACAAGTCAAAAAAAAAATAGATGAAACTCATGTTGCCGAAAAGGCAGTAAGTCAGCAACAACAAAAGTTCATGGGCATGGCACATGCCATGCAAAAAGGCGAGAAAGTCAAAGGTGCCAGCCCTGAACTAAAGAAAGCAGCAAAGACCATGAGTAAAAAAGACGTCAAGGACTTCGCCAGCACTTCACACAAAGGTTTACCAAAACGTCAAGTCACAGAAGCCAGAAATGCTTCTGCTGCGGAAGAATTAAAATTTCATAAAAAATTAGATAGTTTGGTACACGATACTTTTGGTAAACGCCCAGAAGAAATGACCAAATTGCGTGAAATAGACACCGGACGTAGGGGGTTTTTAAAAACAGCAGGTCAAGCCGCAGTGGCAGGCACAGCAGCAGCCACATTGGCAGGACCATCCCAAGCCTTCAAAGGCAGCATAGATCTTAGTGATGTTGAAAATACATTTGCCTCGGCTAAAACCTTGAGGAAACTAGATGATGAATTTTCGGTGGTGACATTTGGCGACAATGATCGGGGTGTGTTTGATCATGTCACAAGAACAATCATAGTTCCTGATCAAAACATGAGCGGCGTGACTTTGTTTTACCATGAACATGGCCAATTAAAAAGTCAATTTCAACCCTGGAATAAAATAGGGATAAAAACACAAACAGCCTTGAAACAAATGGCATCATCCCAGTCAAGAACCAGATGTCCTGGTTTTACATCAAACAATGGTCCTGTTGGTAAATGTGGCATTAGTCAATGAAACAATATAAAATCATGGCACAAGATATCTTTGATACATCCACAGTCAACATACCTGATGCTGTGCTGGACCATGATGATTTGCGTGGCTTACAACAATTGGCAGGAATCGACACTGTGAAACAACCTTTGCCTGAAAATATCACCAATATCAGTCATACTGCCATGGAAAAAGTCAATATCATGAAACAGCATGATATAAAACCCGGAACCCCAGAGTGGTTTAAATTATGGTTCTCAAGACCCTATTGGTTTAAGGAGCCATGAAACCTTTAGATTATACTCTGATCAAACGGCCACACACTGCTCAAACTTATACAGAATCACAAATAAAGGAATTCATGGCCTGTGTGAATTCCGACACAGGACCGGAGTATTTTCTCTCGAATTTTTTCTATATTCAACATCCCATAAAAGGTCGCATGCTGTATCGGCCCTATGAATATCAACGCCGTTTGATCAGTACCTATCACAAATACCGATTCAGCATCAGTCTCATGCCAAGGCAGTCAGGAAAAACCACGTCGGCAGCAGGTTATTTGCTTTGGTATGCCATGTTTGTGCCCGATTCCACTGTGTTGATAGCAGCTCACAAATACGGCGGTGCACAAGAAATCATGCAGCGAGTGAGATACGCTTATGAAAGCGTGCCTGATCATATCAGAGCAGGTGTGACCACGTATAATAAAGGCAGTATGGATTTTGACAACGGCAGTAGAATAGTGTCACAGACCACCACGGAAACTACGGGTCGAGGCATGAGTATCAGTTTGTTGTACAGTGACGAGTTGGCTTATGTGCGGCCCGGCATGGCCAAAGAATTTTGGACCAGCGTGTCGCCCACTTTGGCCACTGGCGGCAAAGCCATCATCACCAGTACTCCCAACAGCGACGAAGATCAATTTGCATATATTTGGAATCTGGCAAATAAAAATTTAGATGAATATGGCAATGTCACAGAGTTAGGGGCTAACGGATTTCGAGCCTTCAGAGCTTATTGGCATGAACACCCGGAACGCGATGAACACTGGGCCACAGAGCAGCGTGCACAATTGGGAGAAGCAAGATTTCGTAGAGAAATGGAATGTGAATTTGTAAGAGATGAAGAGACTTTGATCAATCCTCTTTTTCTTTTGTCCATGCGGCCACGCAATGTCATTACTCGCCAAGGACAGGTGCGTTGGTACGTGGAGCCCAGAGCAGATCAAACTTATGTGGTGGCTTTAGATCCCAGCTTGGGCACCGGTGGTGATCCTGCAGCCATACAGGTTTTGTCATTGCCAAAATGTGAACAAGTGGCGGAATGGCAGCACAATCGCAGCCCGATTCCCACACAAATCACTGTGCTTCGTGACATATGTGATCGCATACACGAACACACTGAACAAGAAAACATGATCTACTACACTGTGGAAAACAATACCATAGGCGAGGCTGCATTGATCAGCATAGCAGAATTAGGCGAAGAAAACATCAAAGGCATATTTATCAGTGAATCTGTTAGAACAGGCTCCACAAGAAGATATCGCAAAGGTTTTACCACCACTAATCGCAGCAAAATCACCGTGTGTGCCAAATTTAAAAACATGGTGGAATCCGGTAAACTGACCATACACAGCGAAAATGTCATCAGCGAATTGAAAAATTTCGTGTCCTCAGGAGGGAGTTTTGCTGCAAAAACAGGATACACCGATGATTTGGTTTTGGCCATGCTGTTGGCTCTGCGTGTGTCCACAGTTTTACAAAATTTTGATGCCGAAATAGACCTTCACTTACGTGACAGTTTTGACAATTTTTTAGAACCCATGCCATTCATAATGACAACATAAATACACTTACCATGGATAACTTAGATTACACTGCTGAAGAATTGTTTAACAAGATTAGATCTAGATTTCAAGATTTAAGATTATTTCTTGATGACACCAATGAATATAAACCCACAGATGATTATAAAAAGGCCAGAATTTTTATTTTCAAATTCAAAGACATCTCAGGTAAAGCTCAAAGTTCAGTGACTATTAGTTTGGTGGAACCTGAACATTTAAAGATTATTTTCAACAAACAATTATTGTCAGGGGAAACTGAAAATTTTAAATGGAAAAATTTTTTATTGAGCATGAGAAAATTCGCTCGAAGGCACAGATTAATTTTTGATGTACGCGACATAACCAAAAACAATCTGTTAAAGAGAGACTTTGAACAGATTCCTGGCACAACAAAAATATCAAATCCATTAAACACACGATCTAATGCACTGGAAGAATCTGCAAATTGGATAAAAAGCCATCGCATGAGTTACGAACTCATCGGAGAAACAAAATTAATTGTCAAACACAAAATGAAAATGGATCCTGAACTGACTGGCAGGCACGGCAGACACATAGCTGGTGTTTTTTTAGAAACAGCTCAAGGTGAGCGATTTCGTATGCCTCACAACAGGTTGACTCTGGGACGAGCCATGGCACAACACATCAATCATGGTGGTCATGTTTATGATGCCCTGGGTCAACACATCACTGGCATAGCAGAAGAAATGGATCACTTGAGTTTTTTTATACGCAGTACCAGATCACAGGTATTTGAAGACACCGAAACAGCAGACATGGTCACTGTGGCCAGGTCTAGGTTCGCTGATCTACGTGAGCAGTTACGAAGTTTCACTGGACGTAGAGGATATCACAAACAAGCACAGACCTTTTCGCCCAGTGATTTCAAAGAATCTGATTTTGACATGCATGAACTACAAGAAAGATTTGTGCGTAAAATTTACAATGAAAGGTTGAACATGGCTTTGCCATACGTGTTTAGAGCTTACAATTCACAGTTAAATTCACAACACTTGGTCACAGAATTCGCAAACTGGGCAGAAGATATCACAAAAGATGATGATGTCATTGATTATCAAAATTTGAATAAATTGATGTCTAAACCCATAAGAGCTGGTCAAGATGGAATCGATGCTTTGGAGGCCATGAGTGGAATCATAAACAGCGATGAATTGGCTAAGTTATTAACCGGGGCCGCTCAGGAATATGGAGCAGACACAGATGTGCGCGACATCATAGATCAGTGGTTGTCTGAAAATGATCCCGATTATGTCAGCAATTATGATTCTCTATCACAGAACCAAACAGATGTTGACCAAACCTCAAACACTCAAGCCATGCCGAATCCTCAGTACCAGCAGGCATCGCCACAAATGAACAAAGAATCTGCATTTGAAGATCTCATGAGATTGGCTGGACTCAAATCTTAAATGATTGGGTATTTTTTCAGCATGTTTATGAACATTCATCATTAAACATAATTTATCAAAAACACAGTTGACAAGATAAATAAAACTGTTATACTTTAGACATTAAGGTATATCTTAATTCTCTCTAAGACCATCTTAAAAACGAAAGGAAAACTATTATGGCTACACTGGCAGAAATTCGTGCAAGATTGGCTGCGCAAGATCGCAGCAGCAGTAGCTCCGCAAACAGCGATGGAGCAATTTATCCGCACTGGAACATAGAAGAAAACACCTCCGCCAAAGTGCGATTTTTAGCAGATGCTGATCCCAAAAATGCTTTTTTCTGGGTGGAACGAGCAATGATCAGGCTGTCATTTTCTGGCATCATGGGTCAAGCAGATTCCAAACCTGTGATTGTGCAGGTGCCCTGCATGGAAATGTATGGTAAGGACACAGCTTGTCCTGTGTTGGCAGAAGTCAGGCCCTGGTTCAAAGATCCCTCACTTGAAGAAATGGGTCGTAAATATTGGAAGAAAAAATCTTATCTATTTCAAGGTTTTGTTCGTGAAAATCCCATGAAAGAAGATAACACACCAGAAAATCCCATTCGCAGATTCATCATCAGTCCTCAAATTTATAATTTGATCAAAAGTTCTCTCATGGATCCTGAGTTAGAAAATCTTCCCACTGATGAAAGTCGTGGTCTGGATTTCACCATCACCAAGACCAGCAAGGGTGGATACGCTGACTATAGTACCAGTAAATGGGCCAGACGCGAAACAGCACTCAGTGCCACAGATCGAGCAGCCATTGACCAATATGGTTTGTTCAACCTGGGAGATTTTCTTCCCAAAAAACCCGGTGTCACTGAACTCAAGATCATCAAAGAAATGTTTGAAGCCAGTGTGAACGGCGAGGCCTATGACACTGCTCGCTGGGGTCAGTATTACAAACCAGCTGGTGTTGTGGTGTCTGACTCTCAGGTTGATGCCAATGACACAACAGAATCACAGCCACGATCCGATCCCAAGCCACCGTTGAATTTGGTACGTCCTCGCAGTGCAGATCCAGCACCAGATCCTGACACAAATGAAACAGACACCACTGCCACTGTGCGTGTGCCTGTAAAAAATCAGGATGAGCCTGTGAAAACCAGCACACAGCGAGCAGAAGACATTTTGGCCATGATTCGTAATCGCCAAAAATCCTAAGCAGTAACAGGGACGGATAACTCCGTCCCACCCATTATCTAGGAGTATTAAATGGCCAAATCACATAAGATCAATGAGAGTTATTCATTGAATTTTTCCAGTCGCGAAGACGGTATCGGAGACACAGTCATGGACTGCAATATTAACTTCGACAACCCATGTGATGATAGTGTTATCATACACAGACTGAATACCTGGCTACAGGCCATTGGTAGGACTGAAATTGTAGTACAGCCAAAAGAATATCCAAAAGGAACAAAATAATGGCACAAAGACCTTTTGATTTGAGTAAATTTCGCAAAAGCATAACTAAGAGTATTGAAGGCGTTAGCATTGGATTTAACGACCCTACAGACTGGATTTCCACAGGAAATTATGCCTTAAACTACCTGATTTCTGGTGATTTTAATCGTGGAGTGCCTCTTGGCAAAGTCACAGTGCTGGCTGGTGAGCCAGGATCTGGAAAAAGTTTTATCGCAGCAGGCAATTTAATACGCCAAGCTCAACAACAGAATATTTTCCCCATATTGATTGATTCAGAAAATGCCTTGGATGAAAAATGGTTAAATTCTCTGGGTGTGGACACTGGCGAAGAAAAACTGTTGAAATTGAACATGGCCATGATTGATGACGTGGCCAAAGTCATCAATGATTTTGTCAAAGAATACCGCACACTGCCTGTGACAGACAGGCCCAGAGTGTTGTTTGTCATTGACAGCCTGGGCATGTTGTTGACTCCCACTGATGTCAGTCAATTTGAAGCCGGTGATCTCAAAGGTGACATGGGTCGTAAACCCAAGGCTCTCACAGCTCTGGTGCGAAATTGTGTGAACATGTTTGGAAACTTAAATATAGGATTGGTGGCCACCAATCACACTTATTCAAGCCAAGACATGTTTGATCCCGATGATAAAATCAGTGGTGGTCAAGGGTTTATCTATGCCAGTTCAATTGTGGTGGCAATGAAAAAACTCAAACTCAAAGAAGATGAAGATGGAAATAAAATTTCTGAAGTGCGTGGCATAAGGTCCAGTTGTAAAATCATGAAAACCAGATATGCCAAACCCTTTGAATCAGTGCAAATTAAAATACCATATGAAACAGGCATGAGTCCCACTTCTGGACTGGTGGATTTATTTGAAAGCCGCGGCCTACTGCACAAAGACGGCAACAGTCTACGATATGATGTCAGTGACGGTGGCACAATTAAAAAATTTAGAAAGGCCTGGGAAAGAAATGAAGACGACTGTCTACATGTTATAATGAAAGATTGCATCAATGTCCGTGTGGTTTCTACAACATGTTCAGAACATGTTGAAAATTCTGAGACACACACGTGAGTGATTCTTTAAAAAATTTAGAGGATCGGATTGACAAGTTGATCAGATACATTGATTTGATAGAGGCCAACATAAAAGAACTCAGAGAGCAGATTGAAACCAATGACAACATTGATTCAGTGACACGCACATTAAAACGCATGAGCAAAATTTTAAAATTCAAGGACAAATTATCATGACCATTGATGCAGAACTTTTATCAGAGTGTTATGCCATTCTCAAACAATACATTCCACAGCGTGATCGCCAAGAAGCTGCTGACAATCTCATGAGTGTGCTAGTGGATGTGTTAGATGATTCCGAATTGACCGTGATCAAAGACACAGATGTATTTTTAACACGTGCACACAAAGAATACGTGGGAGATGCTGACGTGGAAGAAGATCAAGATGATGAATAACCATGTGGTACAATCGTGTGACACAGGATGTTGCCAACATTCCTGACTTTATTGCTTACTATGAGGCAGAGCTGGTGTCGGCCAAACAAGAATGCCAAATTTCTGGCAGTGTGGAGCGCAGTGTGAGCAGATTACCCGGCATCACTGAACACAGATTCAACCAACTGCAAGAAATTGAAGCTGTGTTGAATTATCTTAACATACAATTACGTCGCGTGAAAAAACAACAGTTTCAAAAATTTTTGGAAAACTACAATCGTGCTTTGAGCAGCAGAGATGCGGAAAAATATGCCGAGGGCACCGATGAAGTCTGTGATTATGAGACCTTGATCAATGAAGTGGCCTTGATCAGAAATCGTTATCTGGGCATAATGAAAGGTCTCGAAAGCCGTCAATGGATGTCTGGACATTTGATCAGACTCAAGACCTCAGGCATGGAAGATTATTCAGTGTGACACCACTGGAACAGAGAGCACTGGAGCTGTTGGATTTATGGGACTCGATGAAAACACATCGTGGTTGTCGTCATGTGGTGGACATTCAAGAACACAAGGACAGTCTAAATGGTCTGGCCGACATGATCAGACTGAATATTTATGCTGAACATCGTCCAGACCAGCTTGGCATCGTGTGTGATCAGTTTGAATTGGAATATTTAAAAGTCAAACACAAACTACACATTGATCTTATAGAAACACTACAAAACTAAATAATAATTATGCACATGCGTGAATTACTGCTGCTTTTTGAAAATGTGAACAGTCGTGAAGTAGATGCGATAAAAACCGTTTTGGCTGCTAAAATAAAAACACTGCCGCCCAGCGAGGAAAGCATTAAAATATTGCGTGATATTGAAGATCTTCTGCGTCACGTGCATGCTGGTGGTAAAATGGGTTTTATCAACACAGAATTGACCCGTATACAAGATCCCACTGTGTCAGCAGCACAAAGATTGATCGCCAGATATGTGTTGAGTTTAGACATGACTCCCGAACAGCGTGAAGAATTATTCAAGTTATGGCGAGAAGATCGTTTGGTTGATAGAAAAAAACTACTGAGTGGAAAAAAACTCATAATCAGCGATTTTGTCACTGGTTATGATTCTAACCCAGCAATAAAAGAATTAGTTGATGATCTAATGAGTATTTCTTTCCTTGGTCAAGGTAAAGGAGAATTCGGGCTCAGTGTGCTGAGCAAAAATATCAGTAAACAAGAAGGTAAAGGTGACTTGCTAATTGATGGCAAAGACATTGAAGTCAAAACCACAGATGCTGGTGCAGCTAGATTCAGTGACCAAGAAGTCACAGTGGGCTCGGGATATGAACAAGCAGCCATCGACCTTAATAATTTCTTAACACAGCAAGGCTACGTGGTAAAGGGCAGTGGATTGAATTTGCCCACAGCAGTGACCATAAGCCAAGGTCTGGATGCTGAAAAGAAACCCGAATACATAAGATTAGTTAATTCGGTAGTTAGTAAGATTTTTCAAGGCGAGAATGTCAAGCCCATTGTTGATGCTATAGAAAGTGGAAATTTATCCAATACACTAAAGTTTTACGCTGAGACTAATTTCAACTATTATATTAGTAAAAAGAAAGATGAAGGTGTGCTTTACATTGGTTTAGATAAAACACCACCAATGTTTGTGTTTTTTAAAAATGCCAATGATCTTGTAAAGCAAGGACTTAGGTTGCACATAAGCACAGCCTATATCACTAACATCAAAGATGTGCGTAGAATGGCTTACCCGCAGACAGAAATCAAAGGCACAACAAGATCTGCGTCTGGTGAAAAGCTACCTGGTGAAGAGCCAGTGGCCAAACCTCGACCAGTCAGGGTCCCTAATGTAGTAAGCGATAAACCGGTTGATATTAGACCACCCGGTACACCAATACGAACAAGACAAAAAAGATCGGACATTGGTAGAGAAAAACGCTTATAACCATAGACAAAGATTAGAAAATCTATTATAATTTGAATTTTATTAATATCAAGGGTCAATCATGTTTGAATCAATCGAAATTAGACGTGCCACCAATGGCTTCATTTTGGTAATTACCACAGACGAAGAAACTCGAGAGTATGTGTATGATACCAGCCGAAAAGCAATTAGAGTAATTAAAGACTTGTTGGAAAATGATCGTCCTAAAGACAAAGAGTAAGAAATGGCACAAGGCGTCTATAAAGTCACCGAAGACTTCGAATCTGCCCTAGCAGATTATACCGGAGCACCATATGCGATTACTGTTGATAATCAAAGCAATGCACTATTTCTTTGCTTGATGTATCTTGGAGTAAAAGATAAAACTATTACTATACCTTGTAGAACATATCCTTCAGTACCATGCGAAATTATTCATGCTGGAGCAAAGGTAAGATTTGAAATAGTAGAAGGTAAAACTATCAAAGGTGCATATCAGTTAAAGCCAACCAAAATTTGGGACTCTGCTCTTAGGTTTACTGCCGATATGTATATTCCAGGAACACATATGTGTTTAAGTTTTACTGGTCCATACAAACATTTCAAACTCAGCAAAGGTGGTGCTATTTTAACCGACGACTATAACGCAATGCTTTGGTTTAAACGTGCTAGGTTCAGTGGCCGGCGCGAGTGTAGTTATCACGATGACCATTTCGACATGCTGGGTTGGAATTTTTACATGATGCCTGAACTAGCTGCACGGGGTTTACTACTGATGAATCAGTTTTACAATACCGAAGATGGTAGTAAAAAACACTTACCGGATATAGAACATGCATATCCGGATCTTAGCAAATACAAGGTTTATCAACAATGAAATATGTAATATTTGGATCTGGTGGACATGCCAAAGAAGTTGTCAGTTACATAGAAAGTGATGGACATGACATAGTTGCAGTAGTTAGTACACTGCCATTTAATTGTGAATCATATCATAAATATCCAATGTACTCAAAAATACAACCTGGTATGTTCCCTGACGCTGAGTTTATCATGGCCGTAGGAGATATAAATATAAAAAAGATTTTTGTTGAACAAAACGAAAACCGTTGGGGCAATTTTATACACAGTTCTTGCCATGTGTCGGCTCATGCCAAATTAGGAGTAGGTGTAACTGTTTCTCCATTTACTACAATCTTAGGTGATGCTGTTGTAGGAAATTTTGTTACGCTGAATGTGTATAATTATATATCACACGATACCCGAATTGGTAATTACGTGACTTTGAGTCCATACTGCGGTACTATGGGTAACTGCAATATAGGAGATAACTGTTTCTTTGGTACAGCCGCATATTGTATTCCAAAAATTACATTAGGTAAGGATATTAAAGTCAGCGCAGGATCTATGGTAAGACACAGTTATACTGATTCCTGCACATTAATAGGAAATCCCGCGAGACCGAGGCAATGATTACAACTACCGCACAGTCTCTTAAAATTGTAGAAGACATTACTGAACGCATCGGTGGGCAAACATTTCACCATCATTTTCATATTTTATATGATTTACCTTTACCAAGTGCTGAACCTACTTATTTAGAAATTGGTTGTTACGCTGGAGCCAGTGCTATTCTAATGCTACAACGACCCGGTGTCAGTGTGGTCAGTATTGATCTAGGTAGCTTGGTACATCCTAGTATTGTAAAGTTTAACATCGAAGCCAATAACCCATTGGGTAACAATTTCAGGTATGTGTTAGGCAACAGTCACGAACAATCTGTTTTTGATAGTGTTAAAGACCTAAGTGTAGATCTACTGTTTATAGATGGAGATCATACTAGTGCAGGGGTTGAGCAAGACTGGAAATGGTATAGTGAATTAGTGATACCTAATGGCTGGATAGTATTCGATGACTATAACGACAGAAATTGTCCAGGGGTAAGACCTGCGGTAGATGCCATAGTCAAGAACCTAGATCCCCGGCGTTATCATGCTTATGGTACCGTGCCTAATATTCATGGTGCTCGAGGATTTTCGCCTGACTATGTTGAAGGCAATTGTTATGTGATTCGGCGCTTGGCATATGAGATGACCGATTAAAAAGGGAAACAAAAATATCAAATATTCTGGTAGTAGATTGTCTATATCCTAATATGTATAGCCGATGGCGTAATGTAGAAATAACTAGTTTTATTAAAGAATATCAAGCAGATATCTTGGTATATAAAATTAACAATTATGCTGGAGTGCCTTTCGGGTTTGACTTCGATCATGCTATATACGATGACTTACATAACAACTATAACATTCTAATATTTGATCCACAGTATAATCATCACAATCGATTAAATCACAGAGTTGATGGTATAAGATTTAATAACACACATCCTGGAAGTTATGTTCTAACAACAAGAACAGATTTTGATATAAGTCGCTATGATGCTGTTTATCATATTTTTTTAAACGTTTATACATCGTTTAATAGAGATTATAAATTCCCATTCGACAGGCAATCTATACATTTATACCCAGGCGGTGGATTAGCCGCCCCCGATGGTGTAACCAAGATAGATCCTGCTGTACGATTAGTAACTACTCATCCAGATACCACAATGTGGGTTGGAAATAGACCGCATATCCAAGCCTTGCTTGGGACTCTATTAAACAAAGATGAGGAAATTATAACAAACATAGATAGAGAACGCTTGGGTGTATGCTTTTCAAGTCTAGGGTCTGGACATATAAAAGGCGAAAAAGCATACTTGGATATTGCTGAATTTTACAAAACCAATTATCCTGATGATGCTGTTGATTTTTACTCAGTTGGAAATTGTACTCGGTCGCCACATATCAAACATTTTGATGCTATAGATTATAAAACATTAGGCGAGTTTTATAAAAAACATATTAACATGTATCTCAATCTTGAAACTGGCATTGACTTCAATGGGTGGCCCTTAGGCATAGAAGCAGTTATACAAGGCGCAGTTTTATTGACCACAGATTATAGACAGTCGGCAACTAAGTATCAAATTCCGCCCAATACTTTTTTTATTAGTAATCATTTGTCTGATATTGTCAAAGGTATAAAACAATTTTACGAAAATAAATATTTATTACAAGAATACTCACGAAATACAAAGGCTTACTTGCCCAGTTTGATAAGTTATAAACAACAACAGTCGCGTATTTTTGACTTTATTCAAAATCATTTGAGTCCAAACTAAAGTAAACAATGGACATGTTTCAAAAAAATGTAAATCAATGAAAATAGCCATTCTTATCATCACATACTGCCGCCCTGACGGAGCAATGACTACTTTACTGCCGCGCACCCTGGATAGTGTGTTTGCTCAAACTCATCAAGATTTTCATGTATTTATTATTGGTGATCGGTATGACCCAGATCAAGAACTCCGTGACATAGTTAGTAAATATCCTAAAGAAAAAATCTATTTAGAAAATTTACCAGTGGCAGCTGAACGTGATGCTGGTTATCATGGTGAAGCATTATGGTGCTCGGGTGGAGTAGCAGCAACCAATCATGGGCTGGATGTTATACAACAACATGGCTATGACTATGTGGCTAAATTAGATCATGATGACTATTGGACAGACAATCATCTGTCAGAAATTAACTTGGCTAGAGAACAATTCCAAGCCGATTTTGTCTGTACAAGAGCACGACATGTTAAAGGTGTGATTTTACCTCCCCTGCCTAACAATGATCAATATCATGATTATAGACCTGAGCCTTGTAGTGTGATACATAGTACAACATGTATGAATTTTTCACGAATACCATTGCGTTATTGGGATCTAGTAAAAATGATGGGTATTGCTAGTCCCTCAGATGCTAATCTTTGGCAACGTACTAATGACTATATGAGACGCTATGGTCTACGTGGTATTTGTGTTAATCGTATCACTTGTTTTCATGAAACCGAAGGTATAAGCAGACAATGGTAGCAGTAGTTATTATTCCCACCACCGGATCTACATTTTAATTTTATACACAGTGGTGATCAAATAGCCACCACCGTTATTTCTAAAAGCCTTTTTCATATAAAATATTCTTAGAAAATTTAAATCAATGCTAAACTACAAAATTTTCCAAACCTATTATGACAAATCGCAGATTAACAAGTTGGACCCTGCCTTTGAACCTTTTGACAATTGTGAAAATTTGCACCCAGAATTCAGAGAATACTGGGTGAATTTATTGTTGTACCATCGAGCCAGTGATCTAAATTTAGATCATTGGGGCAGTTTCAGCCAGGCTTTTGCATCAAAACACTCTGGGCTGACTGGAGCTGCTGTGCATGAAATCATAGAACAAAATCCCGGATATGATGTGTACTTTTTTAATCATGACCCTTATAGTTTGTTTTTGTATTTTAATGTGTGGGAACATGGAGAACATTATCACAAACACCAAATGTTAACCATCATGAAACCGGCTTTGGAAATCATGGGGCTGGATCCGCGTTTGCTTTTTTTGCCAAACCATAAATTGACCAATGTAATGGCCTGTACCTGTGTGGCCAGTAAACATTTTTGGGAACAATATCTGGCTTTAGCTCATGAATTTCTGTCTGTGATTCCCAAATTGCCAGACTCAATACAGCAAGTGCTGAGTTCTGGCGCCGGATATTCACATGCCCCAGAACTTTGGTATTTTCCTTTTATACAAGAACGTTTTTTCAGTTTGGTTTTGATGATGAATCAAAACAAATTTAAAATATTTGCCTATCATAAAGATTATGAAACCATACGGAGCAGATACCAACAATTGCATGATCTTAAAGATCAAGGTATTAAAATGAAAGATGCTGTGAAATTAAGGTCTTGGGACAAACTGCGGAAACAACATGCCCCTTACTTGCAAAATTTTTCAGTTGATTCATGGATTGATATTTTTGTCACAGCACAAGAATCTTTGATTGAACAAAATAAAATTCCCCTGTGGAAATTCAGTAAATAGAGCAAAGATAATTTTTTTAAGGTCACCACACATGTATGCCATAGCCAGTCATAATGATGCCACTTACCAACCCTTGGCAGACACGACTTGGGATAAAAACAAAGTACCTTATTGTCAACAGCACGGTTATGTGTACTATAATCGAACACAAGACTTTGACACTGCCAGGCCCGGCATGGCCATGACACAATATGAAAAAATATATGTGGCACTGGACATGTTAGAGGCCGTGCCTGACATATCTTGGTTATGGTGGCTGGGCACAGACACCATGATCACAAATTTTTCAATAAAAATTGAACATCGTATAGACAATGATTATGATTTTATGATTTGTGTAGACAACAATGGTTTAAATGCCTGTAGTTTTTTAGTGAAAAATTCTCAGGCAGGTAAAAATATACTGAAAGCAGTGATTGCAGATCAACCCAATGGCCTCAGACACTGGGATCAAGAACAATGGAGCATCAGCAACATGCTGGGTTTTCCTGGTACCAGTGACCCAAGATGGCCCAGAGGAGAACACATACAAGTCACCACTGCTTATAGGTCACAGGTGAAATTGCTACCTCAAAGATACATGAATAGTTTTGATTACAGTCTATATCACTACAACAGTGATTGTGACAGACTGGGCAATTCCGGACAGTGGCAGTCCGGTGACTGGCTGGTGCATTGGCCCGGTACTGATTTGGCCACAAGACTGCGTATGGCCAGTAAATACCTTGATTTAGTTGTGCAGTGATGATATAATCAAATGTTCAAACTACATTTTAATTTCATACACATTGGTGATCAAATATCCACCACGGCCGTGCCCGAAAACCTATACAAATTGACCGGTGAACGGTGTGTGATCACAGATCCCAGAATTTGGGCATTCAAGCATAATCCATATGTAGAACACTGGCCTGAAAGTCAAGCACAAGATTTACCAGTGATCAACTTGATACCAGACTGTAGAATTCATCAGCAACGACAAAATTATGTCAATAAAATGAAATTGCCCATTGCCACTGGTCAAACCGAGTACATGTGTGTGAACTTGGGATTAGAAGACATGCCCTTGCGTCATAGTAGATTATATGTGTATGAGGATCTGGCCATTGAACCGGAAAAAATTGTGGTGCACACACAAGGAAGTGATCGTACAAGAGATGGAGAACCTGCCATCAGACATCAGTCCGGCGAAGATCATTTGAGAATCATGACCAGAGAGGTCATTGATGCTGTTCTGGACAATTACCGAGATTTTCGCATAATACAGGTTGGGTCAGCTGATGATGTGCCGCTAGGCGGCCGAACTATAGATTACCGTGGTAAGTATGATTATTGGGGCACAATTAAAGAAATAGCCACTGCATCGAGATTCATAGGTGTAAACAGTGGTCCCATGCACATGGCAAATTGCTACCCAAGAGTAGATAAACGAGTGGTGTTGATGGAGTTTCCCGAAAACACATTGTGGTCTCACAGACCCGGTGATACTCGTAATTGGTTGTTCAGTTGGATAGATCCGGCTGGCATGTTCTTTAATAGATTTCTTCATGATGTCAGTTTTACTCACAGCTATACTAAAATATGAACACAGATCTTTTCATGCATGTACATGGGTCCATGCTGTTGTATCCGGGAAATTATCTAGAGTTCGGCTCTGGAACAGGTGAGTTGGTCAAGGTCCTAGCTAAAAAATTTCCCAATAAACATCTGGTGTCAGTGGATCCTGATCATAAATACCTCTCACAGATATATGGAAATATCATGTCATTGTCAAACGTTGAGTTTTTTAACATGAATGCACAGGAATTTTGTAGAACCATCAGTTTAGGTCAGAGACTGAATTGGCAGGTAGACATAGTGCACATACACACTAGATTTGACTACGATACATTGATAGATATCATGCAAATCAGTGAACAAATGTTGGGTCCTGAACCAGGTGAAATTATCTGGTGCCGAGGTCCTGGCATGGATTGTCAGCGAGCCATTAAAGAATTTGAACATGTACTAGGACATAGAATTGTGCATCAAACACAAATAGGTCATGATCATGTGGCTTACAAAATAAGAGAACATTGATGAACACCGACATGGAATTCGAAAAAAACTTTTGGGGAGATTGCACAAACACCTTTGATGAAGATCAAAAACACTATGTGTATGGTCGATGCATGGGCTTGGTGAGAAGTCACTACAGTTTTTTAGTAAAAAACAAAAACATCTTGGACATAGGTGGTGGTCCCTCCAGCATGCTGTTAAAATGTCAAGATCTAGGACGTGGAAAAATCATTGATCCCATTGAGTATCCCGCGTGGACAAGACAAAGATATCTTAGTAAAAACATAGTGGTAGATGTGATCAATGGTGAAGACATCACAGAAACAGGATGGGACGAGGTCTGGATCTACAATTGTCTGCAACACACTCACGATCCCGGTTTGATCATAGCCAATGCTCTGCTGGCCGCACCTGTTTTGAGACTGTTTGAATGGATCAATTTGCCATCACATCCAGGGCATCCTCATCAACTCACTGAACAAACTTTGAATTCGTGGTTGGGCGGTTGGGGCACAACCAGTAAAATTTCAGAAGCTGGCTGCTTTGGACAAGCATATTATGGAGTGTTTTCGTGACCACAAAATTTCGTTTTCATATCTTGGGTTTACCTCACACAGTGACCAATAAGGAATACAATGCCTGTGCCTACACTCAAAAAGTCTGGAAATTTGGCAAAATGATGTTGAACAAAGGACATGACATCATACATTATGGTCATCCTGACAGTAACGTACCTTGCACGGAACACGTGAATGTGATTTATGACCGTGACTTAGAAATAGCTTATGGAAATTACAACTGGCGTAAAAACTTTTTCAAATTTGATGTAAATGATCATGCTTACCAAACTTTTTTTTCCAATACCATAGCAGCCATTCATACCAGAAAACAGCCTTTGGATTTTCTATTGCCCTTCTGGGGCTCTGGTCATAAGCCCATATGTGATGCTCATCCCGACATGATCATAGTTGAGCCCGGCATAGGCTATGCCGGTGGTCACTGGGCCAGGTTCAAAATATTTGAAAGCTATGCCATTTACCATGCCTATTGTGGTCTGCAATCAGTGGGCACTTGCAGGCAAGACTGGTACGAATCTGTGATTCCCAATTACTTTGACCCAGATGATTTTATTTTTGCCCCTGAACACAAGCAAGATTATTTTTTGTATCTGGGTCGAGTATATGATGGCAAAGGCGTACACATAGCCATACAAGCCACCCAGGCCATAGGCGCCAAATTGATCATAGCCGGGCAAGGCAGTTTATCAGACATGGGCTATTCGGAAACACCTGCTCATGTGGAGTTTCGTGGCTATGCAGACATAAACCAGCGCAAACAATTAATGGCCGAAGCTCGTGGTGGTTTCGTGCCCTCCATGTATGTGGAACCGTTTGGCGGAGTGCAAATTGAAATGTTGATGTCTGGCACACCCACTATCAGCACAGATTGGGGTAGTTTTGTGGAAAATAACGTGCATGGTGTCACTGGTTATCGTTGTAGAACTTTCGAGCAGTTTTGTTGGGCGGCCAAGAACATTGACCGTATCAGACCCGAAGCATGTAGACAATGGGCCATGGATAATTTCAGTTTGGCCAAGGTCAGTGACATGTACCAGGAATATTTTACCTCGGTCATGGACATTTACACTGGAGCAGGATGGTATCAACCACGCCCAGAGCGTGTGGATCTAGACACCTTACACAAACACATGCCTGTGATATGTGGCGAAAACGCCACAGGTTGACACTGATCATGTGATGCTGTACACTGTGTGTCAGTGTTTAGCTATCAGGAGTGGCACATGCTCGTGGTTCAGGAACAAACACAGTGGCGTGAATCAGTGGCTAATAATTTGTATCTTATCACGGATTCGTGGGATCATGTCATAGCCTATGTGCCCCAAGGAGAAATCAAAGCCACACGTTTTAAACAACCCATGCGTTGGGATCATCGTGGCAGACAATTTAAAGTCCTAAAAAAAATCACTGACACAAAAACCACAGATGTGGAAGTCAAAGGATCCAATGGACAGATTTATAGGTTGACACAGTACGAAGGCAAATGGCAGTGTTCTTGTCCGGGATTTCAGTATCGTGGAAAGTGTCGCCATGTCATCAACCCACAGTGAACGTTGTAAAATTTGTAAAAAAGTCTACAGTGCTGACTGTGATTGGCAACAAGGTCGTTGTCCTGGACATCCTGCCATGATAGATGTGGCGAAATTACGACAAAAACTTGTGGTTTTGGCACAACGGTTGTTACGTAAATAACAACAATCAAACACAGATCAGGTCAAAAAAATTCCCTTACGCTTGTTCGGGGTTTAAATTGATAGTATACTACACTCATGATAAACGATAGGGGGGTATGTGACAATGAATCAAGCACAAATACGAATTGTCTCTGGTGTTTATCGAGGCAAAGATTGTGCTGGAAAATGTTTTGAATTAGTGGAAGGGTATAAAACTGGAGTTCGTGGCGGTTTCGTCACCGTACGTAACAACGGACATTTTAAAAATTTTCCGGATGTTATTCGTGTCAGTGTGCCTTCGGTGATGAGCTACGAGTTTGTCAACGGAGACACACAGCCTCCGGTGTGCGTGGCGGTGGCAGAAATCAACAAGATCACACTCTCGGATGATGAGCGCATAACTGAAATAGCTCAGCGTTTTGAAATTCTCAATGACATGACCAAGGCCTGCATTGCCGGAGAAATACGTGCCATGATTGTGTCTGGCCCCCCTGGCGTGGGCAAGAGTTTTTCTGTGGAACGTGAAGTAGAACAGGCTCAGTTGATTGATCATTTGGCCGGTCGCAGGCTTCGTGCAGAAGTGGTCAAAGGCAGTGCCACTCCCATTGGCTTGTATCAGACCCTGTACAAGTATTCCGATAAGAACTGTGTGCTGGTGTTTGATGACTGTGACAGTATTTTGTTGGATGATGTCAGTTTGAATTTGCTGAAAGGTGCACTAGACACAGGCAAGAAACGCAAGATCTCGTGGCTCAGTGAATCCAGTGCTCTCCGTCGTGAAGGCATTCCTGACAGTTTTGAGTTCAGAGGCAGTGTGATTTTCATCACAAATTTGAACTTCACCGCCATGAAGTCTCAGAAATTGCGCGATCACCTCGATGCACTACAAAGTCGTTGTCACTATTTAGACTTGACATTGGACACCATGCGTGACAAGTTGTTGCGTATTCGACAAATTGCTGGCACTGGCGATTTGTTCGCAGATTACAATTTCTCCAACAACGAAGCTGAAGAAATCATAGCATTTATGGATTGCAAACAGAATCATCTGCGTGAAATGAGCTTGAGAATGGCCACTAAAATTGCCGATCTTCGCAGAAGTTTTCCAGACAAATGGCAGGCACTGGCACAATCAACTTGTATGAAGGCAGCATGAACAATCTAACTAGACAAATTGCCCAACAGGCTGCCCGGGATGTGGACTTGTCATATCCCGGGGACGCTTATCCCAAGGCCATTGTGCGTAGACTGGTCGAAGACTACGCTGCAGAATTGAACAAGATCAAATGGATTAGTGACGATGATGGATGGAATCGAGCGATAAAAGCTGTGCAAACAGACATAAGAAAGCGATTTTTGGGATGAGATCATGGGACTAGATCAATTTGTATACACTGCTCTTAACCCGGGCAGTGAATCTCGCCATGAAATTGGTTATCGAAGAAAGCATCCATATTTGCATGGCTGGATGCAGCGTCTGCATGAATCTCGTGGGGGCACAGGCTATTTCAACGGTGTGGAACTTGAGTTGACTAGACAAGACATAGATCAGTTAGAACAAGACATCGCGAATGGTAGATTGCCCCATACCACAGGATTGTTTTTTGGCGAAAACAGTAGCGATCATTACCGAGCACAGGACTTAGAACTTTGTAGACAAGCACGAGCAGATTTGTTCATGGGTCTCAAGGTATTTTATAATTCATCATGGTAAAATGAAATAAATGTTTATATTGATGTGGTCATGAGTGAAAGAATTGTTCATGTCATTGACAAAAGTGAGTATGTGCTTATGGGAGATACATGATGTCGGGGTTTGCTTTGATCAGTAAGATCAGAAGCCTAGAAGTCATCTGTGATGGCCTTGGTTTACAGTTGGCACCACCTGATGTGGCTCATTCCGTGCCTGGAATGGCAGACTATGTGTCTGTGATGCCCAAAGATCAAACCAGCTTGCCCTTGTACAGCAGAGATGCCATGTTGTTTGTGGGCACCATTGATCAGTTGGATTACTGGCTTCGAGGCATACTCTGGGCTCGTAGATATGATCAAATGCTCATGCCCAAGGACAATGATCACAAAAGAAAACGCCGTGAGCAAGATTTGATAAACAATCAACTGTTGAATGTGCTCAAAACCGGTGCGGTTGACAACACAAACCAATCACAGTAAACTACTGACTTTTAACAGGACTGATCATGAAACTGTTTGAACGTTTTCTTGCTCTGACCAAGTTTCAGTTGTCAGAAGTGGATCGTTTTGGTTGGAACTGTTTTGGTGACAGTGCTCATGTGTTCACATGCTGGAACGGTGACCATCAAGGGCATAGTTTTAATGCCACAGTGAGCCTGGACACCATGTCAGTGCATGTGTTAGAAGTCTGCGATTATCAAAATAATCGTGCTTATCGTTGGTTCAATCCCGATACCGATGCACGTGATGCTTACTTCAAAGCAGCAACTGCTCATGACAGCGACCTTAGAGAAGCTTGGGACGATGTCAATTTTGTTGACTTAGAAGTTCCAGAAGATTTCTTTGTCAAAGCAGAGGCCATAAGAGATCACAAGTTCTATGATCACAGAGTCACTGTGCCTTTGGAATTGTCGGACAAAGAAATGTTTGAGCTGATGAAAATGGCTCATGGCAAAGACCTGACTTTGAATCAGTTGGTGGAACAGGTGTTGTGGAATGTGGTTGGTGATCATGAAAAAAAATCTCAGCGTGAAAAAACACAAGTGTGATTGTGATCATTTGTAGTTTTACAGACCCACTGATGTGGGCTTTTTTTTGACTGTTAAATACAATGGTATTATAATCTAACCATGAAACAATATACTTACATTGAAGATCTAATCATGTTACTGGGACCAGTGGGCATCACATGGCCTTCCAAAACTTTGATTAAATTGGCCAGATATGATGTAAACATATGTGAGAGCCTGGCAGAACAAGTACAGCGTCAACAAGGGTTCACAGATCGCCAGGCTGTGTTAGCTCATAAAATAGTGGTGAAATATCGCAAACAATGGGCTCAAAATGACATTGACATCACTAATCATTTACAAAATGCTCAATTCAGATTGCCCATCAGACACATTGACAGAAGCAAGTCTGTGCAAGTTCAACAGAATAAGATCATCATCAAGTTTGCCTATGATGAAAAAATCATCCTTGATCTTCGTCAAGGGCACGAAATACCCGGACAGTGTGTGTTTGATAAGACTGCCAAACACTGGATCTGTGACGCTGTTGAACCCAGAATCATGTGGATTCATGATCTAGCTGAAAAGCACGGGTTTGACTGTGACCCACAGCTGGCCACCATGGTGGAAGAAATTTTAAAACATCAAGATTTTCAGATAAAATTAACTGAAAAAGACGGTGCCATCACAATCACCAATGCTGAGTCATATTTGACAGACTATTTGAATCAACGTGTGGGTTTTAACTGGGCCAATTTAACACAGTTGATAGACCTCAGCACTGTGTGTGGATACACAGTGGACAATCAACTGTTGGAAAAACACTATGGCACACATGCACTGGCAGCACAATTGGCCACTCAACGACAAGTCCATGTACAGAGTTTGGCCGATGTTTGTTGGCAAGATTTTCGGGTTTACATGAATCACAGTCACAGGCAATCGGTGTGTGTTTACCTGCGTCCAAGAGCAGTAGTTGAACAAATTCGTCAAGCAGTGGTTGATTTGGGACTGGAATACGTGGAAATGTCATCAGACACCATGCCAGATCCTGAAAAGTCTGTGATGATCACAGACAATGTGTTTATGATGGGATACACCAGACAGCGCATCATGCAAATGATAGAAAAGTTCATGGTCATAAGTGATTTTCAATGAAACACTGTGTGATACAAATAGCAGATGAAGTCAATGTGAAATTTTTGGGTCTTGATGTGGCCATAAGAAGACAATTGAGTAACAGATTCAAATACGAAATCCCCGGTGCCAGATTCACTCCTGCAGCCAGATTGGGCAGATGGGACGGCAAAGTGACTTTTTTTAATTTGAGCGGCACCAGTTACATCAATCTATTACCAGACATCATGCCAATTTTGGAAGAAAATGGTTATGAGTGTGAATTAGATGATCAACGAAACTATGCCACTGATTTTGAATTTCACAGTGTGAATGCCACCAGTTTCTCACATAAAACTTGGAACTCACATCATGCCTTGGCTGGTCAGCCCATCACTTTGCGTGATCATCAGGTCACAGTGATCAATAAATTTTTGTCTAATCCCCAATCCATACAAGAAATACCCACAGGCAGTGGTAAAACCTTGATTACAGCAGTGTTGAGTCATAGTGTGCAATGCCATGGGCGCAGTTTGATCATAGTGCCCAGCAAAAGTCTGGTCACACAAACTTTGGTGGATTATGAAAACCTGGGACTTAATGTGGCTGTGTATTTTGGTGATGAAAAACAGTTGACCGGTCAGCACACCATTTGTACCTGGCAAAGTTTAAACATTTTGATCAAAACAGTCCGTGCTCAGGGCCATGATCCAGATCAGCATGATCTGTTTAAAAATTTAGTGGCAGTGATAGTGGATGAAACACATCAGGTCAAAGCAGCGGCATTAAAAACCATGTTGAGCACAGTGTTGAGTCGTGTGCCCATACGTTGGGGATTGACCGGCACTGTGCCCAAGGAAACACACGATCAATTGTCATTGACCTGTGGACTGGGACATGTGATTGACAGGCTCACTGCCAATGACCTTCAAAATCAAGGAATTTTGGCTCACTGTCAGGTCAATATTTTGCAGTTGGTGGATCATAAACAGTTTGCCAATTATCAAACAGAATTGAAATTTTTATTGGAAGATCCACAACGATTACAAAAAATAGCTGACCTTATGACAGACATCAAAGATCGAGGAAACACATTGATTTTGGTGGACAGAGTGGCTGCAGGCCAGGCTCTGGCAGACTTGATACCCGAAGCAGTGTTTTTAAGTGGCGAAACTAAAACCAAAACCAGACAGGAACAATATGATGAAATATCAGAAACCCAAGACAAAGTATTGGTCTGCACCTATGGCATTGCCTCAGTGGGCATTAACATACCACGAATTTTTAATTTGGTACTTGTTGAACCCGGCAAGAGTTTTATTCGGGTGATTCAAAGCATAGGTCGAGGACTTCGTAAGGCTTCAGACAAGGATCATGTGATGATCTGGGACATAACCTCCACTTGTAAATTTGCCAAACGACATCTCACACAACGCAAGGCTTATTATAAAGAACAAAAATATAGATTTGACATTCGCCCTGTGGAGTACTTATAATACACTATGTCCAGAATTCTCAATTTAGATACCAATAAATCTCATGACCTCAACGACATTCCCAGTGAAGTGGAAGATCTGCGTTTTTGCGTGTTAGACAATAGCGATCCCAAAAACCTGGATTATTTTTACATACCTTTGATTTTTCTAGAAAGCTTCAACAGTCCGGCTTTGGTGTTACGAATTGGTCCATATACCTTGAGGATGCCTGTGGATTGGCATGTGTTAATTGGAGAACCGGATTTTGGAGATCTAGAAGTGGTGTCTTTGACTGACATAAACGATCGAGGTTTCAGTGTGTTTTGTTTCAATCCCATGGCCGGCTTTAGACCAGAATTCCACACTGTGGAAATCATAGACATTTATCAAGATGTCAAATGGTATTTTCCCAAATTGAAATCTGGACAGATGCTGGCAGTGCCGTTGGACACACATATTCAAAATCCCATGTGTGCTTTTTTTGTCAAAGAAGTCACCAAGCAAAACGAAGTCATTGACTACAGCAAGGCATGGTGACATGACTGAGAAAATTCCTTTGCGTGATCAGATGCAGGCCATTGATGGTAAAAACAGACAGTATTTTCAAAATCTATCACACACACAACGTCGGCAAATCAGTCTCTATCTGCTGATCAAATATGCTGCCAGTGTGACAGGTATTCCAGAACTTCAAGAATGGTATCTACGCAGCACAAATGAATATGTGAATCTGGGTTTTTTTGATCTCAGTGCACATCCCGAGCTGCAATGGCTGCTGCTGACCACTGTGAGCCCTGGCATGGGCAATCAATTCCATTATTGGTTATCTGCGCAAAAAAAACAAAATCAAAAAAGTTGTAAGTTTTTTCAGGATCTTTATCCAGAACTACGAGCTGAAGAAATACAAATACTTGTGCAAATAAACAGCACAGAGCAAGTCAAACAGTTGGCCAGAGATCTGGGCTGGGATGATAAAAAAATCAATCAAGAATTATGACTTTTCAATGCCATCACTGCATGAAGACTTTTCGAACAGAACACACTTTACATGCACACAGTTGTGAACAACGTCGTAGATTTCAACAACAACATGATATTCGGGTGCAATGGGGATTTCAAGCCTATAATGCCTTTATCAAAGACACCATCAAGGCTCAACCCAAGACTTACGAAGAGTTTTCTCGCAGTGCCTACTACACGGCGTTTGTGAAATTTGGTCGTTACTGTCATGACATAAATGCCTTGAATTTCATAGAATATGCTAGATGGCTATTAAAAAATTCAAAAAAAATTGATCACTGGTGCAGTGATCAACTATACAGTCAGTGGTTGGCACAGTATCTGCTTAAAGAAAATCACGTGGATGCTCTTACACGTAGCATTGCCACCATGATGGATTATTGCCAACAAAAACCAGATTTCATCAATGGACATAGTGATTATTTTGTGTGTGCAAATAAAAACATAGTGTGCACACACATCACACAGGGAAAAATCAGTGCTTGGGCTGTGTATAATTCTCAGTCTGGACAGGAATTCGTCAATACTTTATCTGATGACCATGCCAGCATGGTGATGCCTTATTTGGATCCCACGGTCTGGATTGAAAAATTCCAATTCAGTCCCCAAGATCGTGAGTTCGCAGAAAAAGTCATGGCTCAAGCAGGTCTATGAAGTTTTCCAGCGACATAGACATAGATTTCGGTGACAGACAGCAGATATTAAATGTGATCGATCATGCACAGGCCATGATTGATCCCGTGACTCCACACAACACTGGTGTTTATGTCACAGACATTCCCACCGATCCCTTGACTGGTAAATGCACTATTCCTTATAAACAGGCCCAAGCACGAGGCTACATCAAGTTAGATTTTTTAAATGTAAGCATTTATAAACAAGTCAAAGACTCAGCACATTTGCAGGAACTGGTGCTGGCACAACCAGATTGGTCCAGACTTTATGATCCGGCATTTTGCAAATTATTGACACACGTGGGCAACCATCATGCCTGTTTGTTAAACATGCCCGAACCAGTGAACACAATTGATCGTTTGGCCATGTTTCTAGCTGTGATACGCCCTGCCAAACGTCATTTGATCGGCAAAATCTGGGCCGAAGTGGCGAAAACTGTGTGGGATCCAGATCTAACCGGAGCTTATTATTTCAAGAGGTCGCATTCTTATGCCTACGCACATCTAGTGGTAGTGCATATGAATTTATTGTCACAGATCTGACCTCAGCTCAAGCGTTTGATCAGAGTTATAGATCTACGTTTGCCGCGTTTGTTGGTCATGTCCTTGAGATTCATCAGTGGGCCCACGTGAATATTCACGTCTTTGCTGATCAGTATTCTCATGGAGAATCGAAATTCTTGCCATTCTTGTTTAAGAAACACATTGATAGGCATGGATCTATTGCTTTCCCACCACCATTGTTCACCTAAATTAAGAAATTTGGTTTTTTGATCTAGAGTTTTCAACGAACCAAAATCATAAATGGTGGTGATTTGATCATTGGAATTTTGCACTATTCCTATATAATCCGCTCCACCATAAGTGAGATAAGTGATAAAAGGATAGGTTTTCGTCAGATTAATAAATTCTTGCACTAGTCAATAAATAGTAGTAATGATCACAGTCACCACTTATTTATATGACCAAATTATTTATCTGCAACTACCAGACTCTGCGGTCACAAACAGAAGGAACAGCATCATGTACAGCAGACCCATAGTGGTTTATCAAGGCATAGACAACACTGTGCAGGTGCGAGTGAGAAACCAAGATCAAAAACCCATAAACATGACAGAAAAACTCATACAAGTAGATGTGCAAAATCCTCAAGATCAGCTCACTGAGTACAGTTTGGGATTGGTTTGGTCAAATAAAATTCGGGGACAGGGTCATTTTGTGTTGACCAGATCCATGTTGGACACTTTGACCAAACGACACTATAAAATCACGTTTAGAAGCATTGATGTCATTAGTAATGAACAAAGACCAGTATATATCGATGATAATTTTGGTGTTCCCTTGGATCTCATGGTTATGCCTGCTTACTTTGCAGACATGCAACCACAAGAAGATGAACCAGAGGGGCAGGATTTCTTAAAAATTGATGGCGGAACCGTATGACTTTAAACAACCAATCACTTAATCTCACAGCCAGACAAATAATTTTAAAATCTGGTACCACTGCTGATTTGATCAATTACACCGGTCCTCTGGGTGAAATATTGGTGGACACCACCTTAGATACCATTAGAATACAGGATGGCCAAACTCCCGGAGGCTTTATTGTGCCCACTAATGTCATAGTGGAGAGTTTCGCCAATGTGTACAGTAAATTTTGGTCTAATGTGTATGCGCTGAGTTTGTCCAGCGATATTTCCGCCCAGGTCTCGGCTTTGGCCAACACTGTGTCAAACATTGGTGGTAATGTGAGTACTCTGGTGGGCAACAGCAGTCTATTTAGTACCAATTTAAGCACTCTTGACCGCTTGTGGTCGGCATTGAACTATCAGCCCACATTTGCCAATGTGATCACTGCACAAATTAATTCATTGTCTGCCAACATCATCGCAGAAACTGCTCGTGCTGTGTTAATGGAAAACTCAATTAACCTGGCTCTGACATCGCAGGCCAACACCAGAGCCGCAGCAGACACAGCCATAAACAGCAGCATATCTTTTTGGAATAATGCACTGGCCATAGAAATTTTTGACAGAATTTCCAACAATGTGGTTTTACAGAACAATATCAACAGTGTTCAAGCCAATTTGGCTGCAGAAGCAGTTTTAAGATTTGGTTATGATTATGATTTAGCAAGTAATATCACAGCAGCCAACTCAGCCAGAATTTTATCGGATGCGGTGTTGGCTGCTGGGATTAATGCAGCCAATGTGAAAATTGCCACATTGGAGGCCAACAAATGGTTTTTATCTAACTCAGTATATGAAATGCAGTTGTTTAATAATGGTACTGTGAGAGTTCCCGGACATCTAGTGCCACAACAACATTTGGTTTTTGATTTAGGGTCGCCCAGTGCAGCATTTAGAGACATTTATCTCAGTGGCAGCAGCATACACATGGGCAATAATAGAATTTTCATAGATCCTGTCATGGGTCTTAAAGTTGCTCTGAGTTCAGGGCAGTCTGTGCCATTGAGCGGAAACGTGCTATTTCCTGATAACACAGTGCAGACCACGGCCTTCACCACCAAGTATATCACAGACGAAGCCAATGTGCGATTGGCCGAAGACACAGACATACGTGGCAATGTGTCTGGACTTACTAATGATTTTAATAATTTTGCAGCCACAATGTTGAATCAGATAGCTGCTCTTTCCGGAGGCAGCTCTAATATAATGGCTACAATAAACGCCATAGTATCTGCACTAAACACCAGTCTCACCAGCGAGATTAACAGAGCCACTGCGGCAGAATTAGCCATTCAAGGCAATTTAATAATTGAACAAAATACCAGAGGCCTTGCAGACTTAGCTCTTAATTCTGCTATCAATTCCACCACTGTCAGAGTCAGCAACATAGAATCTGGTAACATTGGTAATTTTAGAATTTCTTCTACACTAAACTTTGCTAATCTTGATATTTTTAACCATAAAAGTGTTGGTTTCACCAATTCCGTTAATTTTTCTGGTAGTGATCATGTGAATGTCAACGTCAGCACCGGCGGCACTGTGGTCTATACTAAAGATCCATTGTCTGTTATGGCAAATACCACGAGTGCGCAATTGGCTAATGTGATCACAGATGAAACTGGCACAGGATCATTGGTCTTTGCCATAGCACCACAATTGATTACCCCAAATATTGACACTCCCAGTTTTGCCAATTTGGTTAATGCCACTAATTTGCCTGTGATGACTGGTATATCTGGTCTGGCTGCCAATGTGGCCATATTCTTATCTGATCCCACCAGTGCCAATTTGGCCAATGTGATCACAGATGAAACTGGCACAGGATCATTGGTCT
>Ga0194129_10000520_pt1 | contig 73185 bp, 72 predicted proteins | sample TA2KigCa35mmetaG_FD_150862 | JGI IMG/M metagenome (GOLD analysis project Ga0194129, IMG submission 150862) | Freshwater microbial communities from Lake Tanganyika, Tanzania - TA2015038 Kigoma Deep Cast 35m | ecosystem: Environmental > Aquatic > Freshwater > Lake | place: Tanzania: Lake... | reverse complement strand
GCTGGGTATCCTCGCCGCCTATTATCGCAAGGCCGACGGCTACATCATGCGCGTGGTCGACATCATGCTCGCCTTCCCGGCGCTGCTGATCGGCCTCGCCTTGGCCGCGATCTTCGGCGCCGGGCTGACCGCCGTGCTGATCGCGCTGGTCGTTTCCGACATCCCCGGCGTGGCGCGCGTCGCGCGCGGCTCGGCGATGGGCGTGATGGGCCAGGAGTACATGGAGGCCGGTCGCGCCGTGGGCGTGTCCGACTTCACCCTGATCTGGCGCTACCTGACCCTGAACTGCATCTCCACCATCTTCGTCTATCTCACCCTGCGCTTCGGCCAGACCATCCTGATCGGATCGGCGCTCGGCTTCCTCGGCATGGGCGCTCAGCCGCCCGTCGCAGAGCTCGGCATGATGGCCGCCCAGGGCCGCGACTTCCTGTTCATGGCGCCGCACATCGCCACTATCCCCAGCCTGGCGATCTTCGTCATCGTGCTGGCGGCCAACCTGCTGGGCGACGCGTTGCGCGACGTGCTCGATCCGAGGCTGCAGACCTGAGTTTGAGAAGTGTTCAGCCAACAAGAACGAATCCAGGGAGGATTCAGATGAAGGTGTGTCTGCGAGGCGTAGTCGTGGCGTTGAGCGTGGCGGGCGCGTCGCTGCCTGTCGGCGCCCAGACGCTCAACATGATGAAGTCGATCGACGCGCCGCATTACGACGCGCAGCGCACGACCTGGAGTCCAACCTCCGACATCGTCAACATGTTCCAGGACACGCTGGTGGCGCTCGACTGGGACGGCAAGACGCCGATCCCCTATCTCGCCAAGTCTTGGACCGTCAGCCCCGACGGGAAGACCTACACCTTCAAGCTGCGCGACGACGTGACCTTCTGCAGCGGCAAGAAGTTCACCTCGGCCGACGTGGTCTACACCTTCAAGCGGCTCAAGGACCCGGAAACCAAGGCGCCCTACGCCTGGCGCGCCGGCAACATCAAGGAGCTGCGCGCGCCCGACCCGCACACGGTCGAGTACGAGCTGGTGGAGCCCTACTCCGAGCTTTTGCTGCAGCTCACTATGTACACCAACGCGATCCACAACCAGCAGAGCGTCGAGGCGCTGGGCAAGGACTACGGCATCAAGGGCGCTGACGGCACCGGACCATGGTGCTTCGATCAGTGGCAGCCGCGCACGCAGATCGTGCTCAAGCGCCACGACGCGTACAAGTGGGGCCCCTCGATGTACCAGAACAAGGGGCCGGTGAAGTTCGAGCGCCTGGTGATCAAGATCGTGCCCGAGGATTCGGCGCGCGTCGCGGCCATGATGTCGGGCGCCTTCGACGTCACGAACCAGTTCCCGGCGCAGTTCATCGCCCAGGCCAAGACGGCGCCGATGCTGCAGGTGCAGCAGGCCAAGCCGAACTTCCAGCTGCTCTACTTCGGCTACAAGATCACGCGGCCGATGGTGGCCGACGCGCGCGTGCGCGAGGCGATGAGCATCGCCATCAACCGCGCCGAGATCGCCAAGGGCATCCTGCTCGGCAACGCCGACCCGGCCTTCACCATCGTCGATCCCGACGCGCTCGACCACGACCCCAAGACGGCGGGCCTCGTCAAGGAGGACCTCGAGCGCGCCAAGAAGCTGCTCGACGAGGCGGGCTGGAAGGTCGGCGCGGACGGCGTGCGCGAGAAGGACGGTATCAAGCTCCAGCCCAAGGTCTACTACACCGCCGCCGGCAACACGCCGCGCGTCGCCGAGGCGATCCAGGGCTATCTCCGGCGTATCGGCGTGCAATGGCAGCTGCAGCCCTGGGACTCGACCATCGCGGCGGCCAAGATGGCCGAGCAGGACTACGAGATCTGGTCGGTGACCGTGCCGTATCTTTCGGCCGGCGACCTGATGAACATCTACTTCGATTCGCGCAACATCCCGACGCCCAACCGGATGAACTGGAAGGACGCCGAGACCGACGAGTGGTTGCGGATGGGGCGCATGGCGCTGACCGAGGCCGACCGCGCCAAGTACTACGGGTTGGTGCAGCACAAGGCGATGCGCGAGCACCTGTGGATGCCGGTCCTGAACATCAACATGCACCTGGTGACGAACAAGAAGGTCAAGGGCGCCAAGCCGCACATGATCTACCAGAACACGTTCTACAAGGGCCTCGACTACTCGTTCTGACGTCGGGCTCCGGCAAACCGGACAATCGTTGGGAGGCGAACATGCTGAAATTGGCAAGCGGTCTGGCGATCCCCGCCGGCGTCGCGCTGGCGGCGCCCGCCGCGAACACGCAGACGCTCAGGATGATGAAATCGCTCGACGCGCCGCACTACGACGGTCAGCGCACGACGTGGTCGCCGAGCTCGGACATCGTCAACATGATCCAGGACACGCTGGTGGCGCTGGACTGGGACGGCAAGACGGTGATCCCCTATCTCGCCAAGTCGTGGACGGTGAGCCCCGACGGCAAGCTCTACACCTTCAAGCTGCGCGATGACGTGACGTTCTGCAGCGGCAAAAAATTCACCGCCGCCGACGTGATCTACAGCTTCAACCGGCTGCACGACCCGGAGACGCGCGCGCCCTTGAAGTGGCGCACCGGCGAGATCAAGGAGCTGCGCGCGCCCGATCCCCACACGCTGGAGTACGAGCTCAAGGAGCCCTACGCCGACCTGCTGATCAACCTCGTCTCCTTCACCATGGGAATCCATAACAAGGAGAGCGTGGAGAAGCACGGCAAGGACTACGGCACCAAGGCGGTCGACGGTACCGGGCCGTGGTGCTTCGAGTCGTGGACGCCGCGCACCGAGATCGTGCTCAAGCGCCACGACGCCTACAAGTGGGGCCCCTCGATGTACCAGAACAAGGGGCCGGTGAAGTTCGAGCGTCTGTCGATCAAGATCATTCCCGAGGACTCCGCGCGCATCGCGGCGATGATGGGTGGCCAGTTCGACGTCTCCCACCAGCTGCCGCTGCAGTTCATCGACCAGGTGAAGCGGGCGCCCAACCTCAACGTCGTGGAGGCCAAGCCTAACTTCCAGCTGATGTATTACGGCTTCAAGGCCAACCGGCCGATGGTGTCCGATCCCCGCGTGCGCGAGGCGATGAACATCGCGATCAACCGCGCCGAGATCGTCAAGGGCATCATGCTGGGCAACGCCACGCCGGCCTACACCTTCATCGATCCCGAAACGCTCGACTTCGATCCGGCGACCAACGGCATGATCAAGGAGGATATCGAGCGCGCCAAGAAGCTGCTCGACGAGGCGGGCTGGAAAGTCGGCGCCGACGGCATCCGGGAGAAGGACGGCGTGAAGCTGGCGCCCAAGGTGTACTTCACCCAGGTCGCCTATTTCGGCCGCGTGTCGGAGGCGATCCAGGGCTACATGCGCAGGATCGGCGTCGACTGGCAGATCCAGGGCTTCGACTCGACTATCGCCTTCTCGAAGATGAGCGAGCAGGACTACGAGCTGTGGACGGTGACCTTCCCGTACATGTCGGCCGGCGACCTGCTGAATTTCTACTTCGATTCGAAGAACATACCCGCGCCCAACCGCATGAACTGGAAGGACGCGCAGACCGACGAATGGCTCAGGCTCGGCCGCTCGTCGCTGACCGACGCCGACCGCGCCAAGTACTACGCCATGGTGCAGAAGCGCATCACCGAGCAGCATCTGTGGATGCCGGTCATGAACGTGGCGATGTACATGACCACCAGCAAGAAGCTGAAGGCGCCGCGCCCGCACATGCTGTACCAGAACACCTTCTACAAGGGTCTGGACTTCTCGTTCTGACGACTTTGCCTTCTCCCCGCTCAGGCGGGGAGAAGGCGAGATTGAAGCGGATCCCGAGGTAGAGATTCTCAATGGCTGACGCGTTGCTCGAGGTCCGCGACCTCCGGACGTATTTCGACACCGATCGCGGCCTGTTCCGCGCCGTCGACGGCATCGACTTCTCGGTCGGCCGCGGCAAGACCGTGGGCCTGGTCGGCGAGTCCGGTTGCGGCAAGAGCGTGACCTCGCTGTCGGTGATGGGTCTCGTGCCCAGCCCACCCGGTCGCGTCACGGCGCAGTCGGTGAAATTCGAGGGCCGCGACGTGCTCACGCTCTCGGCCGATGAACGGCGCAATCTGCGCGGCGGGAAGATGTCGATGATCTTCCAGGAGCCGATGACCTCGCTGAACCCCGTGCACACGGTGGGTCGGCAGATCGTCGAGGCCATCCTGGCCCACACCCAGCTCTCGCCGAAGCAGGCGCGCGATCGGGCGATCGAGATGCTCGACCTCGTGCGCATTCCCTCGGCCGCCGCGCGCTTCGACGACTTCCCGCACCGCCTGTCGGGCGGCATGCGCCAACGCGTGATGATCGCCATGGCGCTCAGCTGCGAGCCGGCGCTGCTGATCGCCGACGAGCCGACCACGGCGCTCGACGTCACCATCCAGGCGCAGATCCTCGATCTGCTGCGCGACCTGCAGAAGCGTCTGGGCATGGCGGTACTGATCATCACTCACGATCTGGGCGTGATCGCCGAGATCGCCGACGAGGTGATCGTGATGTACGCCGGCAAGATCGTCGAGAGCGCGCCGGTCAAGGCGCTGTTCGGTGATCCACAGCATCCTTACACCATCGGCCTCCTGGGCTCGATCCCCAGGCTCGATGTCGAGCGCGAGCGGCTGGCGACGATCGAGGGCACGGTGCCCAGCCCCAACAACCAACCCAGGGGCTGCCGCTTCTCGCCGCGCTGCCCGTTCGCCGACCGACGCTGCCGCGAGGAGCCGCCGCCGCTGCGCGAGATCGGCAGCTCCCATCAGGTGGCGTGCTGGCACGCGCCGGTCGAGACCATCGGGAGCGCGCGGTCATGAGCGACAAGACCCCCGTCCTGAAGGTCGAGAACCTCACCAAGCATTTCCCGGTGCGCCGCGGCGTTGTCATCCAGCGCACCATCGGCAAGGTGCAGGCGGTCGACGATGTGAGCTTCGAGATCAAGCGCGGCGAAACGCTGGCCTTGGTCGGCGAATCGGGCTGCGGCAAATCGACGACCGGCCGCGTCATCCTCGGGCTGATGCCGGCGACCGGCGGCTCGGTGCAGTTCAAGGGCGAGGAGATGGCCGGCCTCAGCCAAGGCGCGCTGCGGCGCATGCGCCGGCACATGCAGATCATCTTCCAGGACCCCTACGCCTCGCTCAACCCGCGCATGACCGTGGGCGAGATCCTGGCCGAGCCGCTTTCGGTGCACGGCATCGCCGAGGGCAGCGCCGCCGACGCGCGCGTGCGCGAGTTGCTGGCGGTCGTCGGCCTGCTGCCCGAGCATGCGCGGCGCTATCCGCATCAATTCTCCGGCGGCCAACGCCAGCGCATCGGCATCGCCCGCGCGCTGGCAGTGAATCCCGATCTCATCGTTTGTGACGAGCCGGTCTCGGCGCTCGACGTATCGATCCAGGCGCAGGTGGTGAACCTGCTGCAGAACCTGCAGCGCCAGTTCGGCCTCTCCTACCTGTTCATCGCCCACGATCTGGCGGTGGTGAAGCACATTAGCGACCGCGTCGCGGTGATGTATCTCGGCAAGCTGGTGGAGATCGCCGACAAGCGCACGCTCTACGCCATGCCGCGCCACCCCTACACCCAGGCGCTGCTCTCGGCGATCCCGACGCCCGATCCGACCAACACCACCCAGCGCATCATTCTCGAAGGCGACGTGCCCAGTCCGCTCAACCCGCCCAACGGATGCCGCTTCCACACACGCTGCCGCTACGCTCAGCCGCGCTGCTCGGCCGAGGAGCCCCTGCTGCGCGACGCCGGCGGCGGCCAGCGCGTCGCCTGTCACTTCTTCGAAACCATCCCCACCGCCGTCAGCATCAAGCCGGCCGAAACCACCGGCAGCAAGTTCGACCTGAGGTTGGCAGCGTTCGAGGCGGCCAAGAAGCGAAACGAGGCGGCGCCGGCAGGTTGAGCCGCGTCGCATTGACAGGCCGACCCTGTCGCGCGCTAGGCTGCGGCAGGGAGATGCAGTGACCTACAGTTTCCAGTTCCGCGACGTTTTCGCCGCGTGGGAGTTCCTGCTCGACGGCCTGACGCTGACGCTGCTGCTGTCGGCGGTCGGCATGGTCGCCGGCCTGACAATCGGCGCTGCCGGCGCGGCGATCCGCGTCTATGGCGGGCCGTGGCCGCGCCGGATCGTGTCCGGCTACGTCGAAGCGATCCGCAACACGCCGCTGATCGTGCAGCTTTTCCTGGTGTTTTTCGGCCTGCCGGGCCTGGGCATCAAGTTCGACGCCGAGACCGCGGCGATGCTCACGCTGTCGGTCAATCTCGGCGCCTACACGACCGAGATCCTGCGCGCCGGGCTCGAGGCGATTCCCAAGTCGCAACTCGAGGCCGGCCGCTCGCTCGGACTGTCGGGCTGGCAGGTCTTCCGCCACGTCGTGTTCTTTCCGGCGTTGAAAGTGATCTATCCGGCGTTGGCCAGCCAGCTCGTGCTGCTGATGCTGGCGACCAGCGTGGTGTCGCAGATCTCGGCGCAGGACCTGTTCCACGCCGCCTCGATCATCCAGTCGCGCACCTTCCGCGACTTCGAGGTCTACGCCGTCGTCGCCGTCGCCTATCTGGCCTTGGCGCTGATCTTCCGCGCCTTCTTCGCCGTGCTGCACCACCTGCTGTTCGCCCGCCGATGATCCGCGACCTCTCCTACATCGACGTGCTGTACCTCATCGCCGCGATGCGTTGGACCCTGGCGTTGACCGCCATCGCCTTTCTCGGCGGCGGGCTGGTGGGCATCGTCGTCGCGCTGCTGCGCACCGCCAATTGGGCGCCATTGCGCTGGCTGGGCGCGATCTACGTGCATGGCGTGCAAGGCACGCCGCTGCTCGCCTGGCTGTTCGTGTTCTTCTTCGGCCTGTCGATCGTGGGCATCACCGTCTCGCCGTGGCTCGCCGCGGCGGCGGCCTACTCGATCTACGCCGGCGCCTTCCTCGGCGAGATCTGGCGCGGCTGCCTGCAAGCGATCGCCAGGACGCAGTGGGAAGCCGGCGCCTCGTTGGGGCTGAGCACCGCGCAGCAGCTGCGCTACGTGATCGTGCCGCAGGCGGTGCGCATCGCCATCCCGCCCACTGTCGGCTTCCTGGTGCAGCTGATCAAGAACACGTCGCTGGCCGCCGTAATCGGCTTCGTCGAGCTGACCCGCGAGGGTCAGCTCACCACCGCCACGACGTTCCGTCCGTTCACCGTCTACCTGATCGTCGCCGCACTCTATTTCGCGCTTTGCTTCCCGCTTACGCGCTGGAGCCGACGACTGGAAGGGAGGCTGCATGTCGCTCGTTGAGCTCAGTAACGTCGTCAAGCGCTTCGGCGCGCTGACCGTTCTCGACGAGGCGTCGCTTAGCGTCGAGCAGGGCGAGATCGTCGCCATCATCGGCCGATCCGGCTCTGGCAAGAGCACGCTTCTGCGCTGCGTCAACGGGCTGGAGGCGATTCAATCTGGCCGCATCGTCGTCGACGGCACGGTGGTCAACGAGCCCGGGACCGACCTGCGCGCGCTACGCCAGCGCGTCGGTATCGTCTTCCAGAGCTTCAATCTGTTCCCGCACCTCTCGGTCGAGCGCAACATCACGCTTGCGCCGCGCGTGGTGAAGCACATGCCGGCGAGCGACGCACGCGCGCTGGCGCTCGCGGTCTTGCGCAAGGTCGGGCTGGAGGAGAAGATTGACGCTTGGCCCGACCAGCTGTCGGGCGGCCAGCAGCAGCGCGTGGCGATCGCGCGGTCCTTAGCGATGTCGCCGCACCTGATGCTGTTCGACGAGATCACCTCGGCGCTCGACCCCGAGCTGGTGGGCGAGGTGCTGAAGGTGCTGGAAGAGATGGCGCGCGAAGGCATGACCATGATGCTGGTGACGCACGAGATGGGCTTCGCCCGGCGCGTCGCGCATCGCGTGGTGTTCATGCACAAGGGCAAGGTGTGGGAGCAGGGTCGGGCGGCCGAGACGCTGGCCAAGCCGAACACGCCGGAGCTGGAGACGTTTCTCGCCTCGGTGCTGCACTGAGGCCTTCACGGAGGGGGACATCATGAGGAAACTGCTGGGCTTGGCGCTCGCCGCCACGCTGACCGCCTTGGGCGCGACCACCGCCTGGGCCGATCGCTTCGAGGACATCATCAAAAAGGGCGTCGTGCGCATCGCGGTGCCGCTCGACGTACCGCCATTCGGCTCGCAGAATCAGGCCCGCCAGCCCGAGGGCTTCGACGTCGACCTCGCCAACATGGTGGCCAAGGCGCTGGGCGTGAAGCTCGAGCTGCAGCAGGTGACCGGCGCCAACCGCATCCCGTTCCTGCTCACCGACAAGGTCGACATCGTCATCTCGGTGATGGGGCTCACACCGGAGCGCGCCAAGCAGATCATGTTCACCGCGCCCTACGCCGATACGCATCTCGCGGTGTTCGGGCCCAAGAGCATCGCGGTGAAATCGGCCGGCGAGCTGGCGAACTTCAAGGTCGCCGCCGCCAAGGGCACGACCCAGGAGCTCGGCCTGTCGGCGATGAATCCCAGGGCGGCGCTCATGCGCACCGAGGACGACGCGACCGCCGCGGCGGCCTATCTCTCGGGCCAGGCGGACCTGATCGCCACCAACAGTCTGATCATCCCGGACCTGCAGAAGCGCAACCCGAACAAGGAGTTCGACCTGAAGTTCGTGATCCGCCGCAGCCCGGCGCACATGGGCGTGCGCATGGGCGAGCACAATCTGGTGCGCTGGCTCGACAGCTTCATCTTCTTCAACATGATGAATGGCGAGATCGACAAGCTGCACCAGAAGTGGCTCGGCATGCCGCTCAACCCGCTGCCGTCGCTGTAGGCCTTCAGCTGGGCGCGCGCCACTCCAGTGGCGCGTTCTCATCCCGCCGGCATGAAGAGAAAGGCGGGCCACTGGAGTGGCGCGCTCCGACCAAGGTTGAACCCATGACCGAGATCGAATGGTCGCGGCTGAAGGCCGCGGAGATCGCCGCGCTGGCCAGGCGCGACGCCATTGTCATCGTGCCGATCGGCGCCACCGAGCAGCACGGCCCGCATCTGCCGACCATGGTCGACTACCGCTGCGTGCACGAGGTGTCGCACCGCGCGGCGCGAATCATGACCAGCTCGCATCCGACGATCGTGACGCCGACGATTCCCTATGGCATGTCCGAGCACCACATGTCGCTCAGCGGCACGATCACGCTCGACTACGCGACGATGAACGCGGTGATCCGCTGCGTCGTGCTGTCGGCGGTGCGCCACGGCTTCAAGCGCGTCTTCGTGCTCAACGGCCATGGCGGCAACACCACGGCGCTGCAGAACATGATCGGCGAGCTCACCGTCGAGACCAAGCTGCCGCTGGCGACCGGCACGTATTGGGACATCGCCGCCAAGTCGATCGCCAAGCTGCTGGAGAGGCAGAAGGCGCTGCTGCACGCCTGCGAGGCCGAGACCTCGATGGTGATGGCGATGACGCCAGAGCTGGTGAACCCGCAGGAGCTGTCGCAGATGCACGGGCCCTACATCCCCGGTCTGGCGGCGATTCCCACGGTGAACGAGGGCGTCTATCGCTGGCGGCAATTGTCGAGCCGCTCGCCGATCGGCGTCATCGGCGACGCCTCGACCGCCAGCGCCGAGAAAGGCGAGAAGCTGCTCACGGCGATCGCCGCCGACGTCGCCGATGCGTTGCTCAACGAGCGCCTGTGGAGCGAGCCGGTCTGAGCATGGCGCGCACCATCGAGCGCATCCCGCTAGCCTCGCCGTCGCCGGGCACGGCGCGTCACCTCGTCGTCCACCGCTTCGGCGCAAAGGGCGCTCGTCCGCGCGTCTGGCTGCAGGCGGCGCTTCACGCCGACGAGCTGCCGGGCCCGCTGGTGCTGCACCACCTGATGCCGATGCTCGCCGAGGCCGATCGCGACGGCCGGATCCCCGGCGAGATCATGGTCGCGCCCCTGGCCAATCCGGTGGGCCTGAGCCAGGTCGTCGGCAGCGTGCTGCAAGGCCGCTACGCGCTCGACGGAGCGGGCAATTTCAACCGTAGCTTCGTCGACTTGCGTGAGTCACTGGAAGAGGCGATGGCGGGAAAGCTCGGCGCCGACGCGGCCGCCAATACCGCGGCGATCCGCGATGCGATCGAGACGCTATTGGCCGAACAACACGCCGACGACGAAAGCACCGTCCTCAAGCTTACCTTGCACCGCCTCGCCGCCACCGCCGACATCGCACTCGACCTGCATTGCGACGACCAGGCGGCGCTGCACGTCTATTGCGGCCCGCGCCAGGTCGACGCTTTCGCCGACCTCGCCGCGCGTCTGGGCGCGGCGGCGCTGCTGACGGCCGAGGATTCCGGCGACACGCCGTTCGACGAGGCGCTGACCCGGCCGTGGTGGCGGCTGATCGAGCGTTACCCCGACAGGCCGATTCCCGCCGATACGATGCTTTCCTGCACGGTGGAGCTGCGCGGCCACGGCGACATCGATGACGACACCGCCAGGCGCGACGCCGGCGCGATCTTCGACTGGCTCCAGGCGCGCGGCGCGATCGCCGGCGAGGCGCCACCGGCCCCGGTTCCAACTTGCCGAGCGACGCCGCTCGACGGCGTCGGCCCGGTGCGTGCGCCGCATGCCGGGCTATGGGTGCCCTGTGTCGAGCCAGGCGCCACAGTCACCGTCGGCCAGGTGGTCGGCCATCTGATCGATCCGATGCTGCCCGCCGATACCGGGCGACTGGCCTTGAAGGCGCCGGTGGTCGGCACACTGTTCGCGCGCATGCGGCCCGGTCTCGCCAAGCCGGGTGACCGCGTCGCCAAGATCGCCAGCCCGGACTCGATCCCGCAGAGGCGCGGCAAGCTACTGGGCGACCGCTGATCCTTCACCACGGCCGGCGATGCGGCCCTATCGCCGTGGTGGACGACCCCGAGCCTGCCAACGGTGTGGCTTATGATCGGCTTCAAACTGGATTGACGGCACGGACAGCGCTACCGTAGCCGCGCAGTCGCTTCTTCTACCCGGCGTCACGCGCATCGGGGGCATCTGATGCGAGCCGTCCTGTGCGCTCTCGCGGTCTGGCTGGCCAGCGTCTCGCCCGCCGGGCAACCCTCGCGCCACATGCTATGCGCCGCGGCCTGGAAGGCCGCGGACGCCAATGGCGACGGCGTTCTCGTCGACCGCGAGGCGACCCCCTATCTGGCGATGATGTACCTGCACAAGGCGGCGGTGCCGCCGGACGGTCGCATCGACCGGGACCATTTCGTCGACGCCTGCCTCGCCGGCATCTTCCGGACCGGCTATATCGCCGACTGATCGCGTGCCTATGCTCAATAGATCGGAAACGGCACGTACTTCTCGGCGATTCGCTTGAGCGTGCCGTCGGCCACGACCTCGGCCAACGCCCGGTTGAAAGCGTCGCGCAGCTTGGCGTCGTCCTTGCGGAAGCCGATGCCGACACCGTCGCCCAGGGAGCGGGTGTCCTTGACGTCCTGACCGAAGAAGTCGCAGCAGGCGCCGTCGGCCGATCTCAGCCAGCTCCACAGCGTCACCTTGTCGCCCAGCACGGCGTCGAGCTTGCCGGCGGCCAGCTCCTTGCGCGCGTCCTCGAGAGTCGGAAACGCTTTGACGCGAACGGCCTTGCGGAACGTGCGCTCGAGGTAGTCCGAGTAGACCGTGCCGCGCTGCACGCCCACCGTCTTGCCGCGCAGCAGCACCGGCGCGCCATCGGGCGTCGCCGCGCTCTTGGGCGCCACGAAAGCGCCCGGCACCAGCATATAGCGCTTGCTGAAGCCGACCTGGCGGCGGCGTTCCTGCGTCATGTCCATGGACGCCATGATCGCGTCGTAACGCTTGTCGAGCAGGCCCGGAAGAATGTCGTTCCATGGCGCGGTGACGATGCGACACTCGATCTTGGCGCGCTTGCACAGCTCGTTGGCGAGATCGACCTCGAAGCCCGCCGGCCTGCCCTGGGCGTCGAGCATGTTGAAGGGCGGGAACTTGCCCTCGGTCACGACCGTGGCCTTCAGCGTCGGCGCCGGCGGCGGCTTCTGCCCCGGCTTGGTCTTCTGCGGCGGCGTGGCGGGCTTGGGCCGCGGCGGCGGTGCGGGTGGCTGAGTCGTCGACCCCTGCTGCTGGGCCATGGCGGCGGGCGGCCACGGGGCCGCGAGCGCGACGACAAGCGCCGTCACGACAGCGAGAAGCCTCGTCCGCGCTCCGATCCGCATCGCGGCCATTCTACATCAAAGGAAATGGCAGATGTTTGGCGGCCAGTCTCTGGATGGTGCCGTCGTCGCGCAGGCCGGCCATCGCCTTCTCGACCAGCTCCTTGAGCTTGATGTCGGAGCGCAGCAGGAAGGCGACGCCCGGGCCGGTCGCGCCGGCATCGCGGATATCGGGCTTGGCCAGCTCGCAGCAGGCGCCGGCCGGACTCGCCAGCCACGTGGCGGTCTGGCGCCGATCGAGCAGAGCGCCGTCGGCCTTGCCGGCCGACAGCGCCGCCCGCACGTCCTCGGGCGTCTCCAGCTCGACGACAGTCGCCACGCCGGCGTCCTTCAACCAGCGCGCCCAGCGCGTCGAGCGTTGCACGGCGATGCGCTTGTCCTTCAACCCGGCGGCGCTCACCTCAAGCTTCGTGCCCTTGCGCACCGCGATCGCCAGCGGCACGCGCCCGTAAGCGGCGGCGAAGACGCTGCGTTCGGAGGGCAACCCGCCGATCTCGATGCCGCCGGCCGCGAGGTCGGCCTTGCCGGCGGCGATATCGGCGCGAAGGTCGTCCCAGTCGACCGCCTCGACGATGCAGTCCGCCCGCAATCGCGCGCACAGCGCCTGCAGCAGGTCGATGTCGAAGCCGGCCAAACGGCCATTGGGCGCGCGGACAGCGAAATGCGGCTCGGAAAGATCGACGATCACCCGCAGCTTCATCAACTGCGGCGAAGGCGCCGGCGGTGGCGCGGGCGGCGTCTGCGGCGGCTTGACCTGCTGGGCCAGCACGGCCGAGGCGAGGAGGACCAGCACGGTGGCGAGGATGAATCGCATCGTCAGGGCTCCCGCCGGGCGACGACGTTGACGAACATGGTCGGCAGATAGTCCCGCGACAGCGGGTAACGCTGGCCGGCCTGGTTCGCCAGCATGGCCCGGTTGGCCTCATGGTCAAGCACGACCTGGAACAATCCCTGCTCGACGGCGCCGATCGCCGGCGAGACCTCCACCGACTCGCCCCGCGTGACGCGGTAGGCGACATCGAGGCCGGCGGCGCCGCCGGTATAGAACAGCGATACCGGCCGCAGGCCGTCGAACAGCAGCAAGACGCCGGCGAAAGACATGCGCCAATAGTCGTCCGGTTCGGCGTGATGCGCGCGCGCCCAGGCGACACGTGTGAACAGGTGCGCGCCCGGCGCCATCAGGCGTTGAAGCTGGTCGGCGATCCGCCACGGCGCCTTGGCGTGCTCCAGCAGGCGATCGCAGACGACGAGGTCGAACGACGCCGCGTCGAGCGTTCGGCCCAGCTCGGCGGGATCGGCGCAGACAATGTCGACATTGGCGTCGGCGCAGCTGTCCACGCCGGTGAATTGGGCGCGCTTGCCGAACTTGTCCTCGATCAGGTGACGCCAATTGTGCTCGCCCCGTTCGGCGGGATGGCGACGGGCGCCGACCTGCAGGACACGCACCTTCTTCCTGCCCGTCGATGCCGCGACGGCGTCGAGCATCGCGGCGATCTCGCGCGTGGCGGCGGTGCCAACGATTCGGAGCTGCTCGGACGCGCCCACCGCCAGCCCCACCCTCAGTCGCGCACGATCAGGATGTGCATACGGCGCGGGCCGTGCGCGCCCAGCTCGAGCTGCTGCTCGACATCGGCGGTGCGAGAGGGACCGGTTACGGTGTTGACGGCGCGCGGCATCGCGCCCGCGCCATAGCGCGCGCGCAGGCGGACGAAGACCTCCTCGTAGGCGCCCACGATGCCGTCCTCGCGCAGGATCACGATATGGGTCTCGGGCAGCAGATTGAGCGAGGTCGGATGGTCGGGGCCCGACGTGAAGATCAGCGTGCCGGTCTCGGCGACGCCGGCGAAAGCACCGGTGATCGCCACGCGGTCGGCGTCGACCGGCAGGCCCCGGCGGATCTCCAGCATCGGCCGATCCTTCCAGCCGTAGCGGTCAAGCGCCGGATCGGGCGCCATCACCGCGGCGGCCGGCAGATTGTTGGCCGCGAGATAGTCGATGACCGCACCGGCGACCGCGCCGCCGGCGACACGCGCCACGGTGGCATGCACCGCCTTCGCGCCCTCCTCGAAGAGATCGATCTGGCGCGCGCGCGCAATCTGCGAGCGCTTGGGCACGATGTTGACGGGATGGTGCGCCAGACGCGCCTCGGCGGCGGCGCGCGCCTCGCCCGAGAGCTCGCCACGGCGCAGGCCGCGCCGGATCGCCCCCAGCATCTGCTCGCGCGCGCTCATCGCGTCGCCCCGCCGCGTGCCTTCCACTGCGCGTGGAAGGTGCCGCCGGCCTGCGGCGCCGGCATGTCGCGATGCGTCGTCCAGCCGCCGGCCAGCGGCAGCGCGTCGTAGCGGCCTTCGGCACGGCCGAACAGCGCCATGGCGCGATTGGCGATGCCCGTGGCGGCTCGATACAGCAACGGCCGCTTGGCGAGGAAGGCCCACAGGCCGAGCGCCTTGCGCACGGTGGGCGGCGTCAGGTGGCGCTCGAACTCGCGCTCGCGCCAATGACGCATCAGCTTCGGCAGCGGAATGCGCACCGGGCAGACGCTCTCGCAGCGACCGCAGAAGGTCGAGGCATTCGGCAGATTGCCCGCCTCCTCCAGCCCGAGGAGTTGCGGATCGAGCACCGCGCCGATCGGGCCGGGATAGACCCAGCCATAGGCGTGGCCGCCGATCGCGCCATAGACCGGGCAATGGTTCATGCAGGCGCCGCAGCGGATGCAGCGCAGCATGTCCTGCATCTCGGTGCCCAGAACGTTGCTGCGCCCGTTGTCGAGCAGCACCACGTGATAGGACTCCGGTCCGTCTGGATCGCCTTTGCGCTTCGGGCCGGTATTGAAGGTCGTATAGCTCGACCATTCCTGGCCGGTGGCCGAACGCGCCAGCACGCGCAGCAGGGCGGCGGCGTCCTCAAGGGTCGGGATCACCTTCTCGATGCTGGCGACGACGATGTGTGTCTTGGGCAGCGTGTTCGAGAGATCGGCGTTTCCCTCGTTGGTGACCAGCATGGAACTGCCGGTCTCGGCGACCAGGAAATTGGCGCCGGTGATGCCGACATCCGCCTCCTGGAATTTGCGCCTGAGAACCTCGCGCGCCTCGGCGACGAGGTCGTTGCGCTCGGTCAGCCGCCGCGCGAAGCCCAGCTTGGCATGATGCTCATGGAAGGTATCGGCGACCTGGTCCTTGGTCAGGTGCACCGCCGGCGCGATGATGTGGCTGGGCGGCTCCTGCCGGAGCTGGATGATGTACTCGCCGAGGTCGGTCTCGATCGGCGCGATGCCATGCGCCTCGAGATGCTCGTTGAGCCCGATCTCCTCGGCGATCATCGACTTTGCCTTCGCCACCGTGCGGGCATTGGCCTGGCGGCAGAGGTCGAGCACGATGCGTCGCGCGTCCTCGGCCGTCGGCGCCCAGTGCACATGGCCGCCCAACGCCAGCACCTTCTTCTCGAAACGCTCCAGGTAGAAATCGAGATGCGCCAACGCGTGGTTCTTGATGTCGCGCGCGCGGTCGCGCAGCGCCTCGAACTCGGGCATGCGCTCGACCGCGCCCTGGCGACGCTCGACGAAGCCGACCTTCATCGTCGACAGTGATCGCTGCAGATTGGCGTTCCGCAGCGCCTCGCCGACATTGTCCTTGAAGGCGTGCGCCGTCGATCTCATGCCGACGGCTCGCCGATCGCCGGCTCGTCGGCCATGCCGGCGATCACTTCGGCGACGTGCCGCACCTTCACCGGCCGTCCCTCGCGCGAGAGCTTGCCGGCCATGTTCAGCAAACAGCCCATATCGCCGGCCAGCAGCGTGTCGGCGCCGGTCGCGGCGATGTCGGCGATCTTGTCGTCGAGCATGGCGTTGGAGATATCCGGATACTTCACGCAGAACGTGCCGCCGAAGCCGCAGCAGACCTCAGCGCCCTTCATCTCGACCAGCTTCAGGCCCTCGACACCGGCGAGCAGTCGGCGCGGCTGCGCCTTGACGCCCAGCTCGCGCAGGCCCGAGCAGGAATCGTGGTACGTCGCGGTCGCGTCGCAGCGCGTCGCGGCGGGCATGACGCCCAGCACGTCGACCAGGAAGCTGGTGAGCTCGTGCGTGCGCGACGCCAGCGCCTCGGCGCGCGCCTTCATGTCGGGATCGTCGGCGAACAGCGCCGGATAGTGATGCGAGATCATGCCGCCGCAGGAACCCGATGGCGCCACGACGTAGTCGTAGCCTTCGAACGCCTCGATCACGCGGCGGGCGATGTCGGTGGCGTCGGCGCGATCACCGGAATTATAGGCCGGCTGGCCGCAGCAGGTCTGGGCCTCGGGCACCACGACGCGGCAGCCGGCATCCTCCAGCAGCTTCGCGGCGGCGAAGCCGACCGAGGGGCGGAACATGTCGACGAGGCAGGTCACGAACAACGCGACATCGAGGCCGGCGCCCGGCCGTTGCGTATGACGCATCTGAAATCAGTTCTTCTTCGGCAAAAGCACAAACATGCGCCCGCCGCTGTTGAAGCGGCCGGCGACATCGCCGATGGCGTTGCCCGAGCCGAGATAGATGTCGCCGCGGCCGGGCCCCTTGATGTCGCCGCCGGTATCCTGCGCCACCATCAGGCGGCGATAGGGCGTTCTGGCGCCGCCGGCCGCGCCGGGTCGCATCGTGTCGACATAGACCGGGATGCCGTAGGACATCACGGCGGCGTCGATCGCGAGGCTGCGACCGGAGGTCAAGGTCACGCCCTGCGCGCCGACCGGACCCGCCCCTTTGGTGTCCTTGAAGAACACATACCGCTCGTTGCGGCGCATGACGTCGCGCGAGCGCTGCGGATTGGCCTGCAGCCATTTGCGGATGCTTTGGGCGGTGACCTGGTCCCTGGGGATCGCGCCCTCGTCGGCCAGCACCTTGCCGATCGCGGTATAGGGCCGGTTATTGGTGCCGTCGAAGCCGAGCCGCAGCGACCCGCCCTCGATCAGCGCGATGCGACCACCGCCCTGGATCTGCATCTCGAACAGACCGATGGGATCCTCGACCCAGGCGATCTCCAGACCCTTGCCGCGTAGCGCGCCGTTCTCGATCTCGGCGCGGGTCAGGTACGGATTGCCGCCCTGCAGGTCGGGCGGCTTCTTGTAGATGGGGATGGTGAAGCGGCGCGACGGCGCCTTACTGCCGCGCAGATCGGGCTCGTAATAGGCCGTGTACTTGGGCTCGACCCCCTGACCGCCGACCGCAAAAGCCTGGAAATTCTGCTCAAGGAACGTCCGCGCGCCGCGCGGGTCGCGCACCTGCTCGGCCCGCTGGCAGACGCGCTTCCATTCGTCGGCGGTGGTGCGCCGCTCGCCATTGTCGGCGACGATACGCGTGTCGCCCGCGGTCAGCCGCGGGCAGGAGCGGCGGAAGGCCACAAGGGCTTCGGCGAGGTTGTCGTCGCGCCAGCCCGGCAGCTCAGTGAAGGCGACGGGCGCCAAGCTCGGCCGGGTCGTGCGCTCGCCTCCGGCGCCTTCGACGCCGGTACAACCCGCCAACGCGGCCAAAGCGAGGGCGCCGAACACCCAACGTGGAGCTGCGATTGCCAAATATGTCTCCCGGACAGGGGGGTCCCGGTTCGGACAACCAGAGGACCGCCGACGATTCCACGTCACAGGGCCGGATGGAACCCTGTTTTCAGCCCTCTGTATCGGTGCCGACCAGCAGCCAGTTCGGATTGTCGGAGCGCGTGTCGCGCGCGAAGGTCCAAAGGTCGGTCACGCGCTCGACCGCGTTGGGGTTGCCGTCGACCACCAGGCCGTCGGCACCGCGCGTGACATTGATCTGTTCGGTGACGAACCGCATGGTCACATGCGCCACGCTGCCGCGCAGCTCTGCTCGCACCAGCTCGGTCGAATCGAAGCCGATCAAGCTGGTTTCCAGCACCCGCCCCTGGGCCTGACGGTCCTTCACGGCGGTCTCGAAGCTGGCGAAGGTGGCGTCGTCGAGCAGCGGCCGCAGGCTCACGAGGTCACCTTTGGCGAAGGCACCGACGATCATCTCGAAAGCCGCCCGCGCGCCGCCCACGAAGCCCTGCGGGTCGAAGCTCCGATCGGCCTTGCGGATCGCCTCGATGCCTGCGGCAGCCTCGGGGGCGACACGCCCCTGACCGGCGGACCGCGGTGGCGCCAGCGGCTCGCCGTTGGGCCGAGGCAGTTGCACGACATTGCCGTTGTCGCGCCGCGCCTCGGGTGTCGGGGCGGGTGGCGCGAACGGATCTTGCGTCGGCGGCCGCTCATTCCCCGTGCGGCGCCCGAGAACAGAACGTAAGCGCAACACCAGGAAGATCGCGACCAAGGCGATCAGGATGATTTCGATGTGGCTGCCCATGGGAGACCTCGCCGGCCGTGACGCCCCGTGCTCGCCGTGGCCCTAACCTACATAAGCGGAGGCCCTTCAAAGGGCAAGACGAGTGGCGGCCGGTCACGGTCGGTATCTGGCGCCAGAAAAAGGGCGATCACGGGGCGAGGATCACCAGATCGAGCGGCGTCGCCACGCCGCCCACCACGCGGTTCGCCCGCCGTTCGCCCGGCGTCGGTGGGACATAGCCTTGCGCCACGGCGAGGTCGTAGGTGGTGCTGTCGGTAAGCGCCGGCACCGCCTCCTCCTTGGTGTGCTTCTCGAGCTTGGCGGCGAGGTTCACCGCGTCGCCGATCACCGTGTACTCCAGCCGGTCACCATCGCCTACCGCGCCGAACACCACGCGGCCCGAGGCGATGGCGAGGCCGACGCGTATGGGGGGCTGCCCGGCGACCGCGCGGTCGGCGTTCCAGGCGGCCACCGTCGCCAGCACGGCGTCGGCGGCGCGCAAGGCGTCGGCGGCGTAGGTGTTGGTCGGCCGCGCCGCGCCGAAGGAGGACAGGATGCCGTCGCCGAGAAACTTGTCGATGCTGCCGCCGGCCGCGAGGATGGCCGGACAGACGCGCCCCTGATACTCCTGCAAGAGCCGCATCACCGCGTCGGGCTCCATCGTCGTCGACAGCCGGGTGAAGCCGCGCAGGTCGGTGGTGAGGATGGCCGCGTCGCGCAGCTCGCCCTCCCCCGGCGCGATCGCCATCTCGCTGCGGCGGATGCGCTCGGCCACCTCGGGCGCCAGGAAGCGCGACAGATCATGCGCGGCGACCTGCTCGGTGGCGGCGCGAATCAGCAGACGCCGGGCGCGCGATATCGCCAGCGCCAGGACCAGGGTGACGACCGCGATGGTCACCAGGCGGTCGATCTCGGCGCCGTAGAGGATGAAGTCGGTGCGGACATACTTGACGTAGTCGCCGGTGCGACAGGGATGAGCGGCGCAGTCCGACGGGCGACCGACATTGTAGCCCCACATCTCGGTGGCGCCCGCCGCGAAGGCCACCAGGACCAGCCAGCCCAGCGCCGCCATGGCGCCGGCGAAGAGCACGAAGCGCGCCTCGAAGCGCAAGGCGCGCAGGGCGATGAAGATGAAGACATAGGCGAAGGTCGGCGCCTTGAGATAGAAGGCCGGCGGCTGTCCATATTTGAGGTGGAAGCTCCAGATCACCGTCATCAGCAGCCCCACATCGAGCACGACAGAGGCGTACAGCATCCATGGCCGCAGCAGATGGCCCAGAGCGAGGCTCAGTCGGATCAAGGTGAGCGTCGCATAGATCGCCAGGATGCCGTCGATCAGGTCGATGCCCCTGATGATATAGACGTTCTGCAGGCTGCCCTGCGCCATCGGCGCGGCGTGGTAGAGCACGGCGAAGAACAGCGCCGCGAGCAGCTGCGCCACGCTCACCAGAATCTCGCTGCGTTCCTGCTGCGCGCGGATACGCTCCAACACGCGCGCCGGCGGCGCGCGGTCGACGCCGCCGTCGAACACCCAGTTCAACACCGCCCTCATCGCTGCACTCTACGCGCTTCGCCGATCACGCGGGATCGCAGTTTCGATAGTTCTTCGCTATGGCTGCTTGCGCAGCCACAGGCTGGTCGACCAGCCCTGCGGGTGGCGCGGCAAGCGCGCCGCCACGCTTCGGCCGACACGGTCGGCCAGGCGCGTCGCGGCATAGGCCGACGAGAACAGCGTCTCCCAGCCACCCGACAGCAACAGCGGGATCACGCCCTGCTGCTCGTTGTAGTTCCGCCACGCCCAGGCGGGCGGGTAGTCGTCGGGCAGGGCGATGTCGTGGATGTGCACCAGGACGCCGGACGGCAGCATCGGCAGGACGCGGCCGAACAGCAGGTCGACGTCGCTGCCCGGCATCAGGATATGGCTCGAATCGATGAACAGCAGATCGCCCGCACGCAGCGCCGCGAACACCTGGGGATCGGCGTCGTGGACCGTGCGTGGCACGATGGTGACCCGCGGCAGGCGGGCGATGTCGGCGCGCGGTGCCGGGTCGATCGCGGTGATCGCGCCATCGCCGAGCGCCGCCGCGAGAAAGCGCGTCGAATGGCCGGAGCCGATTTCGACGATGCGCGCCGGCTTGCGCTGACGCACCAGCGCGAAGGCGGCACAGGCGTCGAGCGTGGGGAACCAGGCCTGATCGAAGCGCGGCGCCGGGCCCGACCAATCGGCCGGCATGTCCTTTCGCGCGATCGCCTCGAACGCCGGCCCAGCGGCGTCGATCAGGTCGAGCACCGCCTCGAACGATTCGTGGCGGGCAGCGAACAAGGTCTCGATCGCCGCATAGGGCGGCGATCCGCCGGTGGCCGGCAGGGTCGCGGCGTAGCGATAGGGGATGAACCAGCCGCGCCGCTGAAGGCCCAGGAGAGTCGGCAGGCCCAGTCGCAGGCAGCGCCAAAGCATCAGGGCGCCAGGGTCACGCCTTCGCGCGCCGCCAGGATGCGCGGCAGGCCGGCCGCGGTCGTGCCGGGCCGCGCCGCCATCGCCTCGGCGACGATGCGATCCATCGCCTCGTCGTCATGCGAGGGGTCGTGGTGGAAGATCGCCAAGGTGCCGACACCGGCTTCGTCGGCGATGCGCATGCCTTCCTGCCAGGTCGAGTGCCCCCAGCCCCGGTAGCGTGGATATTCCTCGTCGGTGTAGCTGCTGTCGTAGATCATGATGTCGGCGCCGCGACAGAGCTCGACGATCTTGGCGTCGCGCTCGCCCGGCCGATGCTCGGTATCGGTGATGTAGCAGATCGATTTGCCGGCGTGCTCGACACGATAGCCGGTGGCGCCGTTGGGATGGTTGAGCGACGTGGTCCGCACGGTGACGCCGGGCGCCGGCCGCAGCGTGTCGCCGCTGACGAAGTCGCGGAACTCGATCTTGGCGGCGAAGATGTCCATCGTGACCGGATAGAGCGGCGCGGCCATGGTGTGGCGCACCACCTGCTCCAGGGTGAGGTCGGGCGCGAGGTGGCCCGCCGACAGGCGCACCTTGTGGCCGTTGCGCGCCAGCGGCGCGAAGAAGCTCAAGCCCACGATATGGTCGAGGTGGGTGTGGCTGAAAAAGACCTCGCTCTCGGTCGTATCGCCCGCCTCGCAGATTCGGTTGCCCAGCTTGCGTATGCCAGTGCCGGCGTCGAAGATCAGACGGCGGCCGCCGGCCATGACTTCGACGCACGACGTATTGCCGCCGTAGCGCACGTATTCGGGGCCGGCGCAGGCGATCGAGCCGCGCACGCCCCAGAATGTCACCGACAGATCCGCCAAACCGTGTCTCCTTGAGACCTCGGCGCGACAGCACCACCGGTCTCCCCCATCGTCAATTCACTTCGATCAGGAGCTTGCCGGAATTCTCGCCGCGATAGAGCATGGCGATGGCGTCGGGCGCCGCTTCGAAGCCACGCAGGATGTGCTCGCGATAGCGCAGTCGGCCGCCGCGCACCCAGCCCGCGAGGTCGCGCACCGCCTCTTCATAGCGGTCCATCCAGTCGAAGAGCAGGAAGCCCTCCATCCGCGCCCGCCTGACCAGAAGGTGACGCTCCACGCGTGGCCCCGTCGGCCAGGGATCCCAGTTGACGATCGAGGCCGTGCCGCAGATCACGACACGCGCGCGCAGCGCCAGGCGCGGCCAGATCGTCTCGGAGATGCGGCCGCTGGTGTTGTCGAAGTAAACGTCGATCCCTCCGGGGCAGGCCGCGTCCAGCGCCGCCGCCAAGTCGGCCGCGCGATAGTCGATCGCCGCGTCGAAGCCGAATTCTTCCAGGCACTGGCGGACCTTCTCGGCGCCGCCGGCGATGCCCACGGTACGGCAGCCCTTGAGCTTGGCGATCTGGCCGACCGCCGAGCCCACCGAACCAGCCGCGGTCGAGACCACGACGGTGTCGCCCGCCTTGGGAAGGCCGACGCCGAGCAGACCCCAATAGGCGGTCACGCCGTTGGTTCCCAGCACGCCCAGCGCCGTCGATGCGGGCAGGTCGCGATCGATGACGCGGCGCGCCACGCCGGTATCGACCACGGCGTAACGCTGCCAGCCGAGCAAGCCGGCGACCCGATCGCCCACCGCGAAGTTGGCGGCGCGCGAGGCCACGACCTCGCCCACGCCGAAGCCCCGCATCACGTCGCCCACCGGCACAGGCGGCGAATAGTTCGGCGCCGCGTTGACCCAGCCGCGCATCGCCGGTTCGACGGCGACAAAACGGTTGGCGACCAGAATCTGGCCAGGCGCCAGCTCCGGGACTGGCGCCGACCTGATCGCTAAATGTTCCGCCTGTGGCACGCCGACCGGCCGGGAGGCCAGGACAACCAGGCGGTTCTCCAGATTGCGCATGCTCTTCCTCCGCTCGGAACCGCCCGTTCTGCCGCGTTGCGGCGTCGGCCGACGGGGCGCATTATCTCCCTAGGGGTGGACGACTGTCCGCCACATCGGCCGCCGCCATGCGGCCGCAATCGGGCGGCAGTCTAGGGGGCAAGATGGAACGTATCGCGACAGTTCAGGGCCGGCCCCCCGAGGGAATGATGAAGACGGCCAAGTTCGGCATCGGGCACGTGGTGAAGCATCGCGTGTATCCGTTCCGCGGCGTGATCTTCGACGTCGATCCGGTGTTCGCCAATACCGAGGAATGGCTGATGTCGATCCCGGAGGAGGTGCGTCCCCGGCGCGATCAGCCCTTCTACCACCTGCTGGCCGAGAACGCGAAAACCACTTACGTCGCCTATGTCTCGGAACAGAACCTGCTGCCCGACGGGACCGGCAAGCCGGTGGGCCATCCCCAGATCGCCGAACTGTTCGCCGGCTTCCACGGCTCGTTCTACGAGCCACGCCACATCAAGGCGCACTGACGTCAATTTGACTCGGTGACCGGTCGGCGCCGGTCCATCCTCCGTGTTTCGGAGGGAATGCAGTCATGCCGTCGTCCTTGCCGCGTCGCCTGACGCTCGCGCTCGCCCTGTGGCTCGCTGGCCTCGCCGGCGCGGCGGCGCAGGAGCATCCGGTCTTCAACACCAAGGTCGAGCCGCCGCAGGCGCCGGTTCTGCGCGAGATGCTGCGGAAGGGTGGCTTCGTGATCTTCTTCCGCCACGCCGCGACGCCGGACTACCAGGAGCCCAGCCCGATCGACTTCGGCTCCTGCGAGCGGCAGCGCAATCTCAACGGGCTGGGCCGCGCCCAGGCGGTGATGATCGGCGAGGCGTTCCGCGAATTGGAGTTCCCCGTGGCCGAGGTGCTGGCGAGCCCGTTCTGCCGCTGCATGGACACCGCGCGCCTGGCCTTTGGCCGCGTCGCGCCCGACGAGGCGGTGCGCGGCGACAAGGACAAGCTGCCGACGCTGCAGCGCCTGCTCTCGAGCCCGACGGCGCCAGGCACCAATCGCGTGCTGGTCGGCCATGGCGGCGCCGCCGGCCTGCTGGGTGACGAGTTCCTGCGCGAGGGCGAAGCGATGGTCGTGCGCCCCGATGGCGACGACAAGTTCACCATGATCGCGCGCGTGCGTGCCGAGAGCTGGACGCAGTTCCTCGAGCGCCATCGCCAGCCGCCGTCGGGCACGCCGCGCGCCGGCCAGTAGCCCGCGCCGCGCTGGACAAGTCCGCGACCGCTCCGCATCTTGCTGGCGGGTGAGCGACGGAGCGGAACGAATGAGAGGGATTTGGGCGGCGATCATCGCCGCCGGGATCGTGGCCTGCGGCGCGGGTGCGACCCAGGCGCAGATGCCACCGGAATGGCCCAGGGCGGCCGGCGCCGTGCTCGACGCCATCGAGAGAGGCACGCCGCTGGAGGGCCGCCAACGAGCCGGCAATCTCTACTGGCGCGGCTGGGACACGGCGCGCAAGTGGCGCCTGGCGAACAACAACAACACCGAGATCATCTTCGCCGAGTACCTGTCCTGGGTGCAGATCTGCCGCACCATGGGCTGCGAGGGCGACACGGTGGGCGGCAAGCCCTATCGCAACGCCGCGGGTGAGGTGCGGGCGGAGAAGGCGCGCAACGGCGGACAGGACGCCGCCGTCGAGGCCGCCTATCGCTGGACCGAGAGCTTCGGCGCGCAGGCGACCGGCGCCTCGGCCAAGGCGGCGAAGGCCAACGCCCAGCTCTGGGGCAAGAACCGCGACGAGGTCGCGGGCGATTTCGCGACAACCAACATTTTCGTCCTGGGCTGGCTCGTGGCCCAGCAGCAGCCGTCGATCGAGGGCAAGGTCGACACAATGGCGCGCTTCGGCCTGTTCGCGCACGGCCTGGCCTGGATCGGCGATCGCTGCCTCGACATCCGTCGCGTCGCCGCGGTGCTCGACGGCGAGCCCAAGATCGAGACCTGCAAGTAGCGACCGCGCCAAATCAAAGGGCGGCGGGATCGCTCCCGCCGCCCTTGTCGTGTCGATGTCCGGCGATTACTGCGCCGCGATCTGCTCGGCGACGAAGCGCTTCTTGTCGAAGTCGTCTGCGACCTTGAGGTCGTTGGCGAGAATCGCCGTGGCGTCGATCTTGGCGTACTCCATGACGTTCATGTCGTTGAGCGCCTTCTGCACCTTCTCGCCCCACAGGCCGATATCCTTGAGGATCGGCACGATGCGGGTGAACAGGCGCGTGCGGAAAGCCTGCATGACGCCGGAGTTGAAGGCGTACTCCATCAGCTTGTCGACCGGCAGGCCGGAGCGCATCCAGACCTCGCCCTGGTTGAAGCGGTCGCGCATGAAGTACAGCGCCTCGACGCAGAACTCCTCGCGCTCGGCGCGCTCGGCGTCGGTGAGGTGCGGGTAGTACTCGCGCAGCGCCAGGCGGCCGAAAGTGACGTGGCGCGCCTCGTCCTGCATGACGTAGGCGTTGACCGAACCGGCGAGGTTGTTCTTCGCGGTGTCGCGGATGCGCTGGAAGGCGGCTAGCGCCAGGCCCTCGATCAGTACCTGCATGCCGAGATAGGTGAAGTCCCAGCGCTTGTCGGTCAGCGTCTGCTCGAGCAGGTTCTTCAGCGACGGCGTGATCGGATACGCCATCTTGAACTTCTCGTGGATCAACCGCTTGTAGCTCTCGACGTGGCGCGCCTCGTCCATCACCTGCGTCGCGGCATAGAACTTGGCGTTCATGTCGGGGACGGTGTTGACGATCTTCGCGGTCGCGATCAGCGCGCCCTGCTCGCCGTGCATGAACTGGCAGATCGAGTGCGACTGCAGGTTCCAGCGCAGATCGATCTTCTCCTTCTCGGTCATCTTGTCCCAGAAGGGCGAGCCGTAGATCGGGATGGTCTCGTCGTCCATGCCCATCGGGTTGTCCTCGAACAGCTCCTGCGACCAGTCGAGGCGGGTCGAGGCGTCCCACTGCTGCTGCTTGCCCTTTTCGTAGAGGTTCAGCAGCTCGGCGCTGCCGTCCTCGTACTCCCAGGTGAAGTTCATCTCGGTCTTGCCGTCGAACTTCCACTCGGTGATGTCGACGGGCAGCTGGTAGATTCGGGTGCTCGACATGTCCTGCTCCAAGGTCGTCAGGGCGCGAAAGATGACGCGATGTTCATTTTTCTGGCGCGACCGTACCACAGCGCGCTAGACGAGTCAGGGAAAATTCCGCAGGACAACGTCCATGCCCTACTACCCGCTCAAGATCGCCCAGATCATCCAGGAGACGCCCGACGCGCGCTCCTTCGTGCTCGAGGTCCCGCCCGACCTAGCCGAGCGTTTCCGCTACAAGGCCGGCCAGTTCCTGACCTTCCGGGTGGCCCATCCCGAGGGCGAGGTCGCGCGCTGCTATTCGCTCAGCAGTTCGCCGCAGACCGACGCGCGGCCCAAGGTCACGGTCAAGCGGGTGCGGGGCGGCCGCGGCTCGAACTGGTTCAACGACACCCTGACGGAAGGCGCCACGATCGACGTGATGCCGCCGGCCGGGCGCTTCCTGCTAGCCGACGGCGACGCGCCGATCCTGTTGTTCGCCGGCGGCAGCGGCATCACCCCCGTGCTGTCGCTGATCAAGAGCGCGCTCAAGACGACCGCGCGCCGGATCCGGCTGTTCTACGCCAACCGCGACCAGCCCTCGATCATCTTCCGCGCCGAGCTCGACGCGCTTGGCGCCGCCCATCCCGGCCGCCTCGACGTGATCCACCATCTGGACGCCGAGCACGGGCTGACCAGCGCGGCCAAGATCGAGGCGGCGATGGCGGACGGCTTCGACGCCGGTACCGCCTATCTCTGCGGCCCCGGGCCGTTCATGACCCTGGTCGAGGACACGCTGCTCAACCGCGGCATGGCGCGCGAGCGGGTGATCATCGAGCGCTTCGAGGCCTCGGCCAACGCCGCGGTGCCGATCCCCGAAGACGACGACAAGCCGGTGCCCGACAGCATCATCATCCGGCTCGAGGGCAAGACCCACACCGTGCCCTACCAGAAGGGGCAGACGATCCTGCAGGCGGCGCGCGCCGCCGGCCTGTCGCCCAACTCGGCCTGCGAGGAAGGCTTCTGCGCCTCCTGCGCGGCCAAGAAGATCAAGGGCGAGATCGTGCTCAAGGCCAACGATATCTACACCCAGGAAGACCTCGACAACGGCTGGGTGCTGACCTGCCAGGGCCTCGCCTTCGGCCGCGAGGTCGAGATCAACTACGACGTGGTGTGACGCGGCTACGCGCGGACCGGCGGCCGCCTCGGCATGAGGGCGGACCGTCGTGAACATGGCGGCGCTATCGCCGATTGCTATGGTTTTCCATGGGGCGGAGCGCGTCGTGGCGGCGGCGCGCGAACCACCGCTTCTATTGTTTTCTATGGTTGAGATCCCGTTCACAGCTTCCTGGCCGCAGGCCCCGCTTGCGACCGAGCCAGCCCCGACGTCACCCGTTGCTCTTGTTTTCTATGGGTGCGGACCTTGCGCGCGATGTTCACCGCGTGTCGTGCTTGGGCGGGCTCCCTGAGCGCGAAGCGCAACCGCGGCCTGGGTGGCGTTGCCATCCTTGAGATCCTCGTGAACGAAACGCTGGCGTCGCAGCGTGAGGGGGGGGCGTCAGACATGGTCGGTCTGCGGATACCTGCTGGGCCGATTTTACGCGCGATCCGCGCCCGCTCCTATTTCCGCCGCTACGAATGGCGCTCCTTCTCACTTTCCCCAAGGAAGTCGGGCCTTTAGGCAAGCAGGAGAGCGCGCGCCGCGCGCACATCATGAGGCACCAGCGCGCCGTCTTTTGGTCTGCCGCGTTCTCCAGCGCGACGATCACGCCGCCTTGCTGATCAGCACCTGGTCGATGCGGCGGTTGTCCATGTCGACGACCTCGATGCGCCAACCGTCGACCACCACGACGTCGGCGACGGCGGGCACCCGGCGCAGCTCGTGCAGCACCAGGCCGGCGACAGTGTGGTAGGGGTGTTCGGCCGGCAGTCGCAGGCCCATGGTGTCGCGCAAGGTGTCGACCGGCAGGGCGCCGGCGACGAGGAACGAGCCGTCCTCGCGACGCACCACCATGGGGTCGTCCTCGGCCTCGCCGACGGCGTGCTCGCCGCGGATCGCCTTGAGCGCGTCGGCGCGTGTGACGATGCCTTCGCAGTGCCCGTACTCGTCGAGCACGAGGCCGAAACCGTTGCCGGATTCGTAGAGGCGATCCAGCGCCTGCAGCGCGTTGAGCGTGTCGGGCAGCACCACGGGGTGCTTCAGCAATTCGCGGATCGGCGTTTGGCGGCCGTCGAGGCGATCCTGCAGCAGGTGGCGCGCGCGCAGCACGCCGACGACATGGTCGGGATTGTCCTCGCAGGCGAGCAGCCAGGTGCGGTCGGAGGCGCGGATCTTGGCGATGATCTCCTCGTCGGCCGCGCCGATGTCGATCCACTCGATGTCCGGCCTGGGCGTCATGATGGCGCGCACGCCACGATCGGCCAGGCGCATCACGCCGGAGATCATGCGCCGCTCGCCCGGCTTGACGATGCCCGCCGTCTCCGCCTCCGCGACCATGGCGCGGATCTCGTCCTCGGTGACGTGCTTCTCGTCGTCGCGTCCCGGGCCGAAGACGCGCAGCAGCAGGCGGGAAGACACGTTGAGCAGGGCGACGACCGGCGTGGCGACGCGCGAGAGCACCGACATCGGTCCGGCGACGACGACGGCGATGCGCTCGGGCGAGCGCAGCGCCAGTTGCTTGGGCACCAGCTCGCCGATTACCACGGAGAGGTATGTGACGAAGGCGACGACGACGCCGAAGCCGATGGGCTCGGCCCAGGCCGCTGGCACGCCGCGCGCCACCAGCAGCTCGCCGAGCGCGCCGCCCAGGGTCGCGCCGGAGAAGGCGCCGGCCAGGATGCCGACCAGGGTGATGCCGATCTGCACGGTCGAGAGGAAGCGGCCGGGATCGTCGGCCAGCGCGAGCGCGGTACGCGCACCGCGGCTCCCGGCGTCGGCCAGCGCCTGCAGCCGGCCACGCCGCGAGGAGATCACCGCCAGCTCCGAAAGCGAAAACACGCCGTTGAGCGCGATCAGCGCCACGGTGATGAGAAGATCGACCATGTCAGATCGGACTCACGCACGCGCGCGGGCCGCGATCAAGTGTCCTTCTGCCCGCGAAGACGGGAAGAAGGCGTAACTCAGCCCTCTTCCTGGAAGGCTTCGTCGCGCTTCTTGCGCAGGGCCGGCAGCGCCATGATCAGAAGCAGGATGGCGGTGACGATCAGCAGGCCAGCGCTGATCGGTCGGGTGACGAACACCGTGGCGTCGCCGCGCGACAGCAGCATGGCGCGGCGGAAATACTCCTCCATCTGCGGCCCGAGCACGAGGCCGAGCAGGAACGGCGCGCCCTCGCAGCCCAGCTTCATGAAGATATAGCCCAGCACGCCGAACAGCGCGACCTGCTCGACATGGAAGGTCGAGTTCTGCAGCGAATAGGCGCCGATGCAGCAGAACAGCAGGATCGCCGGATAGAGGAAGCGGTAGGGCACCGTCAGCAGCTTCACCCACATGCCGATCAGCGGCAGGTTGATGATCACCAGCATGGCGTTGCCGATCCACATCGAGGCGATCATGCCCCAGAAGAGATCGGGCTTCTTGATCATCACCTCGGGGCCGGGCTGAATGCCCTGGATGATCATGGCGCCGACCATCAGCGCCATGACGGCGTTGGACGGGATACCCAAGGTCAGCATCGGGATGAACGAGGTCTGCGCCGCGGCGTTGTTGGCCGCCTCCGGCGCCGCCACGCCCTCGATCGCGCCCTTGCCGAACGCGTCGCCATACTTCGCCGCCTGCTTGGCCGAGAGCTTCTTCTCGAGCGTGTAGGCCGAGAACGCCGACAGGGTCGGACCGCCGCCGGGCAGCACGCCGAGCAGCGAGCCCAGCGCCGTGCCGCGTAGCACCGGACCGATCGAGCGCTTGAAGTCCTGCATCGACAGCAAGAGGCTGGTGATCTTCGCCGCGCCCTCGCGATTGGTCATGCGCTTCTCGAGATTGCCGACGATCTCGGCGATGCCGAACAGGCCCATGGCGATCGGCGCGAAGTCGATGCCGTCGCTGAGCTCGGGGATGTTGAAGGTGTAGCGCTGCGCGCCGGTGTTCACGTCGGTGCCGATCAGGCCGAACAGCAGGCCGAGGAACACCATGACGATCGCCTTGATCACCGAGCCGCTGGCCAGCACCACCGCAGCGACCAGGCCCAGCGCCATCAGCGAGCAGTACTCCGCCGGGCCGAATTTCTGCGCCATCGCCGTCAGCGCCGGGGCGAACAGCACAATGAGGATCGTGCCCACCGTGCCGGCGAAGAACGAGCCCAGCGCGGAGACCGACAGCGCCGCGCCGGCGCGGCCCTTGCGCGCCATCTGGTAGCCGTCGAGCGTGGTGACCACCGACGATGCCTCGCCCGGCAGATTCACGAGGATCGAGGTGGTCGAGCCGCCGTACTGCGCGCCGTAGTAGATGCCGGCGAGCATGATCAGCGCCGAGGTCGGCGGCAGCTTGAAGGTCAGCGGCAGCAGCATGGCGATGGTCGCCACCGGGCCGATGCCGGGCAGCACGCCGATCAGGGTGCCGACCATGCAGCCGATCAGGCAGTACAGCAGGTTCTGGAACGTCAGCGCGACGCCGAAGCCCTCGATGACATGGTTCAACAGGTCCATGTCACCACACTCCCGTGACGATGCTGATATTCATGCTCAAGCCGAGTTTGAAGATGACGACGCACAGCGCCGTCAGCACGATGCAGGCGAGGATGGTTTCGACCAGCTTGAACTCCTGCCCGCCCAGCGCGGACAGGAAGATCAGGCAGACCAATGCCGGCGCCAGGCCGGCGCGTTCGAACAGCAGGGCGAAGACGACCACGCCGATGGTGATCATGGTGACCGGCTTCCAGCGCAGCCGCTCGATCGTCTCGCCGGGCGCGATCACCGCGCGCACGATGATGGCGAGGCCCAGCGCGATCAGGATGTAGCTCAGCATACGCGGCACGTAGCCGGGCCCCATGCGGATCGCCGTGCCGACCGCGAGGTTGCTGCCCATGACGAGGGCCAGCACGCCGAAGCCGGCGAACATCAGCCCGGACCACAAGTCCTTCGACGCCAGAAGTCTCATTGCCCGCTCCCCCTGCCCGCAAGGGGATTTGCACGGAGCGGCTGACACGCCACTGACCGCGCCGTGCGTCGTTAGCGCACGGCGACGCGCATCAGCTTCGCGTCAAGAAGGCCGACGCTCCGATCGGCAATATCGGCGCGGATCGGGCCGCCGTCGCCTCCAGAACCGCGTGGGCCCGCTGAAGACCACGACGTCCTACTGGTATGGATCCGCCGCGTCGCGCAGGCCGTCGCCGAAGAACTGGAAGGCGAGGATCACCAGGATCACCGGCACCACCGGCAGCATCAGCCACCAGTTCACCGCCACGACGTTGATGTCGGTCGCGTCGTTGAGCAGCACGCCCCACGACACCAGCGGCGGCCGCAGCCCCAGGCCGAGGAAGGACAGCGCCGTCTCGGCCAGGATCATCGAGGGGATGCTGAGCGTCGCCGAGGCGATCAGGTGGCTCATGAAGCTGGGCAGCAAATGCCGACCGATGATGCGCTTGGGGCTGGCGCCCATCAGCATCGCCGCGGTGGCGAAATCCTCCTCGCGCAGGCTGAGCAGCTTGGAACGTACGGCGCGCGCCAGGCCGGGCCAGTCGAGCAGCGCCAGGATGATGGTGATGCCGAAATAGACCAGCAGCGGCGACCAGGCGACCGGTAGCGCGGCGCTGAGCGCCAGCCACAAGGGCAGATGCGGGAAGCTCTTGATGATCTCGATGACGCGCTGGACGACATTGTCGATCCAGCCGCCGTAGTAGCCGGCGACACCGCCGATCACGAGCCCGAGGATGAAGCTCAGGGTCACGCCGAACAGGCCGACGGTGAGCGAGACGCGCGCCGAATAGACGATGCGGCTGAACATGTCGCGGCCCAGCCGGTCGGTGCCGAGCAGGAAGAAGGTGCCGCCCTCGGCCGGACAGACGAAATGGAAACGGCCGGGAATGAAGCCCCAGAACTCGTACTCTTCGCCGAGGCAGAAGAAGCGCAACTTCTCGACCTTGCTGGTGTCCTCGGAGTAGACGCGCTGCAAGGTGTCGGGGTCGCGCGCCATCTTGTAGCCGTAGACGAACGGCCCGACGAACTTGCCGTCGTGGAACAGATGGATGCCCTGCGGCGGCGCGAAGATGCTCTTGGTGTGGCGCGTCTGCAGATCGTAGGGCGCGATGAACTCGCTGATCAGCGTCGTGAGATACATGAACAGCAGGAAGAAGCCGCAGATGACAGCCGGCTTGTGGCGGCGCAGGCGCCACCACATCAGCTGCCACTGGTTGGCCATGTAGAAGCGTTCCTGCTCCGCCGTCAGCCGGTCGGCGACATACGGATCCCACGGCTCCTTGGAGACGAAGTGCTTGGGCTTGTCGGCCGGCGCGTCGGTCATGGTCGCGGCCCCTACCGTGTCGCGCCGCCCTGCAGGCGGATGCGCGGATCGAGCGCGGCCAGCAGGAGGTCGGAGATCAGGGTGCCGATCACGGTGAGCACCGCGACGAACAGCAGGAAGGTCGCGGCCAGGTTCACGTCCTGGCTCTTCAGCGCCTCCAGCAGCATCGGGCCGGTCGTCGGCAGAGACAGCACCACGGAGACGATCACCGACCCCGAGATGACCTCGGGCAGGATCGTGCCGATATCGGCGATGAAGGGATTGAGCGCGTGGCGCAGCGGGTACTTGATCAGCAGCTTCATCGGCGGCAGGCCCTTGGCGCGGCCGGTGACGACGTACTGCTTCTGCAGCTCGTCGAGCAGATTGGCGCGCAGGCGGCGGATCATGCCGGCGGTGCCGGCGGTGCCGATGACGATGACGGGAATCACCAGATGCTCGAGCACGGAGCGGAACTTCGCCCAGCTCCAGGGCTGATCGACGAATTGCGGATCCATCAGGCCGCCGACCGAGACGCCGAAATAGACCTTGCCGATGTAGAGCAGCACCAGGGCGAGCAGGAAGTTGGGCGTCGCCAGACCGATGAAGCCGATGAAGGAGGCGAGGTAGTCGCCCGGCTGGTACTGATGCGTGGCGGCGTAGACGCCGATGATGAACGACACGATCCAAATGAAGGCGATGGTGGCGCTTTCCATGATGATGGTCAGCGCCATGCGCTCGCCGATCAGCTTCGACACCGGGATCTGGTCCTGGCACGACAGGCCGAAATCCCAGGAGAAGATGCCCTTCACCCATTCCAGGTATTGCACCCAGACTGGCTGGTCGAGGCCATAAAGCTTGCGGATCTCCTCGGCCTTGCGCGCCGCGTTGGGATCGCCGCGCGCCATCAGCTCGTCGATGATCGTCGTGACGCAATCGCCCGGCGGCAGGTTGATGATGAAGAACACCAGCGCGCTGATGACCAGCAGCGTCGGGATCATGATCAGGAAGCGCTTGACGATGTAGGACAGCATGTCTCAGCGGCCCTCCGAAGGGACCGAGCCGGGCGGCTCGAGCGCGAGCGGTCGCACGACGGGATGCAGGCCGGTGCGCCCCGAGCGCCAGTCGCGCAGCTCCTGGGCCGTCGCCGGCGCGTCGTCCGGCGCGGCGTGCATCCATTCGACGGCGAAGAACGCCGCGCCGACGCAGCCGTACAGCAGCAGCACCGCCATGACGAAGCGGTAATCCCAATCCCGCGAGCGCCTGCGCCGCGCCGCGTCGACGCTGCGCATGTCGTGGATGGCGAAGCGCGAACGTCCGCTCATCGCGCGCCGTCCAGCCAGAAGGAGTCGATCCGGTAGATGCCGAAATGCGCGCCGGGAATCCAGTTGTAGATGCCCTTGTCGGGCACGTTGCGCAGGCGCGGGCTCGTCACCACCGGCTGCTGCACGCCGGTCACGATGCCGATCGTGAACACGAAGTCGGCGTGCAGCTGCAGCAGCTCGCGCCAGATCATCTCCTGCTCCTTGGGATCGGTAGTGAGCTCCCACTTGCCGGCCAGCTCGTTCATGCGCCGAACCGTCGCCAGGTCGATCGGCTCGCCCGACTTGCCGTAGGTGTCGCGGTACTGACCCCAGGCCGAGCACCACCTCGTGGGCTGGGTCAAGCAGGCGAACTCGGCCGGGTTGGACGTCGCGCTGGCGACGCCGTTTTCGAATCCGTTGTCGATCGTCATCTGCGTCTCGCCGCTATAGAGCCGGGCGCGCAGGTCCTGGCGGTCGCGCGCGCGTACATGCAGCTTGATGCCGACCCGCTTCCAGGTGTCGGCGACCAGCTGCAGCACGTCGGCCTCCTCGCTGACCTGCCCGTCCATCTCCAGGAGGATATGCAGCGGCCGGCCGTCGGGCATGATGCGGACGCCTTTCTCGTCGCGCCTGCGGATATTGCCCGTCTTGCCGTCGGGTAGCTTGAGCTCAAGCTTGTCGAGCAGCCGGTTGGCTTCCTTGATGTCGAACTTGGCCCACCTGGTCGCATACTCCGGCCGATAGAGCGGCGATTGCGGGCGCACCGTGTTCTGCGAGGGCTGCGCCAGGCCGATATAGAGCAGCTCGTTGATCTCGTCGCGATCGATCGCCATCGACAACGCGCGGCGGAAATTGGGCTCGCGGAACAGCGCGCGATACATCGGGTCCTTGACCGTGAGGCTGGGGAAGATGGCGATGTTGCTGCCCAGCGCCGTTTCCCACAACTTCACCTCGAAGCCGAACTGCTTGGCGCCTTTGCGCAGGAAGGTGTAGTCCGCGAACTTGAGATAGCGCGCCTGCAGGTCGCTCTCGCCGGAACCGGCCTTGAGCGAGATCAGCTGGGCACTGGCGATGTTCATGACGATGCGGTCGATATAGGGCAGCTGCGTGCCCTGGCCGTCGACGCGGTGAAAGTACGGGTTTCGCTCGAAGACGAAGCGCTGCGACGGCGGCCGCGTCTTCATCACGAAGGACTCGAGCGTCGGCAGATCGGGGTTCTCGTTGCGGTACATGTCGTCGAGGCGATTGTGCAGCGGCGCCCAGCCGCGTGGGCCGGCCTCCTTGAGCGTCTTCTCGAGGAACGCCGGATCGGCGTATTTCTTGTGGTACTTCTTGAGGTAATGCGCCGGCCGGAAGATGAACAGCGGCGCCGGCCGCGCCAACGACTCGAGGAAGCCGGGATTGGGGCGATGCCAGGTGTACCGGATGGTCGTGGCGTCGATGATATCGATCTGTGGTGGCTTGCCGTCGACCATCATCTCGATCGACGGGCCGACCGGCGACAGTTCGGGATTGTTGGCGACGTCCTCCCAGTAGTAGCGGAAGTCCTCTGTCGTGAACGGATGGCCATCGGACCATTTGTGGCCCGGCCGCAGCTTCAGGGTGAAGATGCGCCCTTCCTGGACGTCGACGCTCTCGAGGAGGTCGGGCTTGAGCTCGAACTTGTGGTTGAAGCCCACCAGCCGGCTGTAGCCGTAGACCACCATCATCCGCACGTCGCGCGGCGTGGCCATCAGCATGGTGATCTCGCCGCCCTGCTTGCCGGGGCCGTCCTTGCCGGCGAACTCGGTCACGACAAGCGGCGCGCTCGGCACGCGTTGCTCGACCGGCGGCATCTGCCCGGCCTTCACCTTGTCGGCGAACAGCGCGGTTTCCTTCAGCGCCGGCTGCGCGGCGGCGGTATCGGCCCACACGACGCACGCTGCGAGCACAGCCAGCGCTGTCGTCCTGAGCGCAGCGAAGGACCTCGCGGTGGCGCGTCCCGACACAACGCTTCGGTGTGACCGCGATACCGCTGGATCCTTCGCTACGCTCGGGATGACGGAGGTGTTCATCATGCAGCCCTCTCCGAGGGACGCCCGAGCAGCGCGGCGCCGGCCCGGACGAAATGGCCGTCGCCGAGGTCGAGCCAATCCGGCGGCGCCGCCTCGTTCTCGGTGAAGGGCGCCGGCCATTCCGACGGGATCGAGGCCTTGCCCTCCATCAGCGCGCCGAGATCGAGACGCTTGGACGGATCCGGCTCGGGCACCGCCGCCAGCAGCGCCTTGGTGTAAGGATGCACGGGATTGCGGAACAACTCGCCGCCCGGCGCCAGCTCGACCAGCCGTCCCGCGCACATCACGGCGATGCGGTCGGCGATGTAGTCGACCACCGCGAGGTTGTGGCTGATGAACATGTAGGTCAGGCCCAGCCTCTCCTGAAGGTCCTTCAGCAGGTTCAGGATCTGCGCCTGGATCGACACGTCGAGCGCCGAGACCGGCTCGTCGCAGATCACCATATCGGGCCTGAGCGCCAGCGAGCGCGCGATGCCGATGCGCTGGCGCTGGCCGCCGGAGAAGGAATGCGGATAGCGGTTGAGATGGCGGCGGTCGAGGCCGACCAGCTCCATCAACTCGCCGACCATTTCGCGGCGATGCTCGGCGTCGCCGACCTGATGGATCACCAGAGGCTCGCTGATGATGTCGAACACCGTCATGCGCGGATTGAGCGAGCCGAACGGGTCCTGGAAGATGAACTGCAGCTTGCGGCGGAACTTCACCAGATCGTCGCCGCCCAGCGCCATGACGTCGACCTTGCGGCCGTGGTCGTCGAAGACGATGCCGCCGCCCTTGTCGGCGACGACGGGGTCGGCGCTGATGGCGCGCATCAGGATCTTGCTGAGCGTGGTCTGGCCGCAGCCGCTCTCGCCGACGAGGCCCAGGCATTCGCCGCGTCGCACGTCGAAGCTCACGTCGTTGACCGCGCGCACGGTGCGCGCCGGCCCGCGGCCCAGCATCGAATCGACGAAGCCCTCGGCCTTGCGGATGGTGTAGGTCTTGTGGATATGGCGCACCGAGAGGATCGGCGCGTTCGGATCGAAGTCGCTGGTCGTCTCGACCGGCGCCTTCTCGGCCAGCAGATGGCCGGTCGTGCTCTGGATCTCGCGGATCGGCACCAGCCGCTCGTCGTCGGCCATGCCGAAGCGCGGCACGGCATGCAGCAGCGCCTTCAGGTAGGGATGCTCGGCGTGGCGGAAGATGTCCTCGCTGGCGCCGCTTTCGACCACCTTGCCGCGATACATCACCACGACCTCGTCGGCCATGTTGGCGACCACCCCGAGGTCGTGGGTGATCATCAGCATGGCCATGCCCAGCCGTTCCTGCAGATCCTTCATCAGCTTGAGGATCTGCGCCTGGATGGTGACGTCGAGCGCCGTGGTCGGCTCGTCGGCGATCAGCAGCGCCGGGCGGCAGACCAGGGCCATGGCGATCATGGCGCGCTGGCGCAAGCCGCCCGAGAGCTCGAAGGGATAGGTGCGCAGGGCGCGCTTGGGATCGGGAAAGCCGACCAGCTCGAGCATCTCGCGGGTGAGCTCGAGCGCCTCCTTGGTGCTCATCTTGTGGCCCGCGCGTGCCTGCACCTTCTCGGCGACCTCGCCGATCTGGGCGCCCAGGGTGTCGAGCTCGGAGAGCTGCCCGCCATGGAGCTTCACGGCCTCGCCGATCTGGTCGCCCACGGTGTGCAGGGCCGAGAGCGAGGTCATCGGCTCCTGGAAGATGATCGAGATACGGCCGCCGCGGATGGCGCGCATCTCGCCGCCATTGCGGTCGAGCCGCGCGATATCGATCGGCTTGGCGTCGAGCACGGCCGGGTCGATGAACTCGATCGAGCCGCCGGCGATGGTCGCGACCTTGGGCAGCAGGCCCATGATCGCCTGGGAGCATACAGACTTGCCCGAGCCGGATTCGCCGACGAGGGCCACGGTGCCGCCCGGCTTGACCGAGAACGACACGCCGTCGACCGCGCGCAAGGTGCCGTCATGCACGCGGAAATCGATCTTCAGGTCGCGCACCCGCAGGAGGTCGGTCATGTCGCGCGATCCGTCGCGGAGGCGGGGGCGGGGGCGTCGGGCAGGACGATGTCCAGCGCGGCGAAATTCGCCCGGGTGGTCTCGTTCAGCTCGGCGCGGTTTTCCGTCGCCGCCCGACCGGCGCGGCGCGCGATATCGTCGAAGCCTTCAAGCGCCGAATCGAGGCGGATGGTGCCGCCCTGGCCGCCGAGCGTCATGTGCATCCAGCCACCCTGACGGTCGCGGCGCGTGGCGTAGTAGGAGAGCTTCACGCGCTGTACCGCCTTCCATTCGAGGCGCCGCGACAGGGGGCCCATCGCGGCGATGCCCTGCTCGTCGACGACGATCTCCGTCACCTGCCGCAACGCCGTGCGCAGGCCGAAGGCGACGAACAGCAAGCCGACCGCCGCCAGCCCCAGGGTCACGCCGTTGCTACCGACGAACACCACGGGTGCCAAGCAGATCAGCGCACCCGCCACAGCCCGCGCGTAGTCGCCGAACAGGTCCTTCGTCCTATAGCGATAACGCCCTGTCATGACAGCCCAAAGACCTCTCGCGGCGTGAGTATGCGGACCCCGGAGTGAGCGCGCAATCGACCAATCAGCCGGTCCACGAACCCCCAAACGACCTCATCCTGCACGAGATGATGCGTTAACAGACCCGTCGGCTCTCCACCGACAACCGACTCAACCCCGGACTGCCGGCGGATGGCAAGGGATCGAGTCAGGCTGGCGAGCGCCGCCGCCTCGCCGACGAAGCCGCGGCCGCCATGCCAATCGACCGGATCGAGGTGGGTGTTGACCTGGCGCAGGCCGCGAACCGGCTCGACGCGCAGGCGCGGGCCATAGGTCGACAGGCCGCGCAGGCCGATCTCCGGCAAGGTCGGCACCAGAGCCGGCGCGATGCGATTCCACGGCGGCACCATCACCGGCAACGCGCGCGCGCCGAATAGCCGCTCCAGCGCCATCCAGCCCGTCCCCAGCTCGCCCAGCACGAGCATCGCCGGCCGGTGCGGACCCAGCTCCATTTTCTTCCCGCCGCCGGCGGCGTGGTTCTGGTGGGCGTAGCCGTGCTGCAGCGCGACGGTCCCGGTGTCCTCGGCGAGGCGCGCCGCCAGCGCGCCGCTCGCCCTCTCGGGAATGACCGCGAGCCCCAGCCCGATGTCGTAGCGCGCGCGCAGCGCCAGCAGACGATCGAGCGCCGGCGTGGCGTCGATCGCGTCGTCGTCGCGCCACCACAGCGTGGCGACGTGGCCGAGATCGGCCCAGCGCGCCAGCTCCTCGTCGAGCGCCCGCCAGTCGCTCATGCGCGCAACCATCGCTCGACCAGGCTGAGCGTCTTGGCGACGCCGTCGGCGTCGATGCGCGGAAAGGCTCGGATAGAGGGCCCGGCGAGCGCGCGATCGACCGCCTGGGCCAGGCTCGCGGCCGACATCGCGTCCTCGGCCACCACCTGGAACACGCCACGCTCGGCCAGCAGCTCGGCGCGAAAAGCCTGTTCCGTTTCCAGCCCGCCGGCATAGGGCGCGATCACCGCGCGATCGGCGACCGATAAGGTCTCGATGACGGTGTTGTAGCCGCCCTGCGAGATCGACAGTGCGCAGTTCGCGAGCATGGTGGTGAAATCGGCGCGCGCGCGTTCGACGACGATGCCCGCGCGATCGAGACGCGCCGCTTGCGCGCGCAAGGCGTCGAAGTCGTCCTCGGGCATGCCGTAACCGCAGAGGAATCGCCACGGCGCGTCGCGCACCGTGGTCAGCGATCGCGCGTCGAGCGCCGCCGCCATCAGCGGCGCGCCGACTGCGCCGCCGCCAGCCGAGACGATCACCTCGCCACGTCCGACTGTGGAGGCATGACCCGGCTTGGGCAGGCCATCGATCACGTAGCCGGTGTGATGCGTACGCGCGGCCAGCCGCGCGTGTTGGGGAAAGGTGCGCGAGAAGGGGATGAAGGCCGGATCGCCGTGCACCAGCACGGCGTCGAAGTAGCGCTCGAACAGGTCGACCATCTCGGTGACGCGCTCGGGTTTGGGCGACTGAACCAGGATGTCGCGCACCGAGGAGACGATACGCGGCCGCGGCGAGAGCGCCCTGGCCGCCTCGACCAGCGGCAGCAGCTCGAAGCGCAGCTGGCGGCGACCGAAGGGAAACAGCTCGATGAACAGGATATCCGGCCGATGCCGACGCAGCGTGTCGACCAGCATCTCGGCGCGCCGCGCCTTGAAGGCCTCGTCGATTACCGCGCCGCTGTCGTCGGCCAGCACCTTGAACAGCTTGTCGGTGGCGCGCACCGGCGGCAGCTGCACCAGCCTGGCGCCGCCGATATCGAGGCCCGGCACCGGCATGCCGCCCGAGGTCAGCACGGTGTCATGGCCGGCGGCGGCGAAATGGCGCGACAAGGTCGCGGCACGGCGCAAATGGCCGATGCCCAGCAGGTGCTGAACATGGAACATCAGCCGCGCGCTCACGCCGCCATCTCCGTGTTGAGTGTGTCGACGGCGAGCGTGCCATCATCGGACACGGCGAACACGTGCAAACGGCTCCAGTCGAGCTTCACCGGCTGGCGGCTCTTCATGTCCCAGCCCGTCGCCATCGCCAGCACGACGCGGATCACGCCCTTATGCGAGACGGCGACGGTGTTCTCGCGCCGCGCCGCGATCCACGGCCGCAAGCGATCCATCACCTGGCGCGGCGACTCGCCGCCGGGCGGCGCCATATCCAGGCCGCGCGTCTCGGCGTCACGCATGCCCTGAGGTTCGCGCGCGCGCAGGTCGGCCACGGTGCGGCCCTCCCATTCGCCGTAGGCCATCTCGCGCAGCGCCGGCTCAACCACGAGCGACTCGGGTGCGCCGATCAGCGCCGCCGTCTCGCGCGCGCGCGTCAGCGGGCTGCAGGCCCAGCGCCAGCCCTGGAACGGAACGCGCCACGTCGCCGCCAGCGCGCGACCGCGCGGCGACAGTGGGACGTCGGTCATGCCCTGCAACCGGCCCTCGTCGTTCCACGCCGTCGGCCCGTGCCGAAGGAAGGCGATGCGCACGCTCATGCGGCGAGCTCGGCCGCGCGGCGCGCCAGCATGGCCGTCAGCGCCGCGCCGATGCGCGCCTCGGCCACCGGCAGGTCATGTTCGCGATCGACACGCGCGCGGGCGCCGGCGGCGAGCGTCGCGCGACGCACAGGATCGACGAGCAGCATACGCACGGCGTCGGCGAAAGCCTGCGCGTCACCCAATGCCGGCAGCAACCCGGATTCGCCATCGCCGACCACGGCGGGCACGCCGCGCGTGCGGCCGGCGACGACCGGCAGTCCCGCCGCCTGCGCCTCAAGCGGTGCGATGCCATAGGCCTCGTTGATTGCCGGCCACACCAACAGATCGGCCGCGCCATAGATCGCCGGCAATGCCGCGCCGTCGACCGCGCCGCGATAGAGGACGCGATCCGCCAGCGGCGCGAAGGCGGCTTCGACCTCGGCGCGCACCTCGCCGTCGCCGACGATCGTCAGCCGCCAGTCGAGATCGCGCACACGCAGGAGCGCGTCGGCAAGGAGACGGTACGACGCCAGCTTGTCGCCCGGCCGCATCATGCCGACGGCCAGCAGCATCGGCGTGCCGGCGCCGGGCGCGCGGCGCGCGGCGCGGAAGGGCGCGGCGTCGAGAAACGGCGCGATCGTCACCGCCGCCTCGGGCGTGCGCAACAGCGGCGCGATCATCGGTGCGTCGTCGGGATTGAGCGTGATCACGAGATCGGCGGCGCGGATCGCCTCGCCGACGGCACGATGGCCGAGATCCCACGGCCCGCCGGCGCGCTTGGGCGCGTAGGACGCTTCGGCGACGACGTAGGGAATCTTCAGCGCGGCGCCAACCTCAGGGCCGAGCCAGTCCGGCCGCTTGTACCAGAGGTGATAGGTGAACCAGAGATCGGGGCGCAGGGCGATCAGCTCGGCCAGGCGCGCGCGTTGGCGCGCACGCTCCTCGGGCAGCCGATCCGGTTCGACCAGACCGCGACGCGCGGGATCGTGGCGATCGATGGCGATCACCTCGTGACCCAGTCGGCTCAGGATGCCGGCCAGCGCTCGCGCCATCGAGCGGTCGCCGGAGGGCGTCGGATGGTCCATCGGCTTCAGCGGCGTGTGGAACGCGATCCGCATGCGGCGGGACATAGCATCTATCGCGGCAGGCGGGCGAGCAGCCGCTCGATGCCGGCCTCGAAGGAGAAGCGCTGGCGCACGATGTCGTGACCGCGTTGGCCCAGTCGCGCGCGCAGCGCGGGATCGCGGATCAGCCGCTCGATCGCCTTGGCCAGAGCCGGCGGATCCGACGGCGGCACCAGCAGGCCGCTCTCGCCGTCCTCGATCAGCTCGGGGATCGCCGAGACCTTGGTCGAGACGCAGGCCAACAACTGGCTCTGCGCCTCCATCAGCACGTTGGGCAGGCCGTCGCGATCGCCGTCGCCGGCGATGCGGCTGGCGAGCACGAACAGATCGGCGTCGGCATAGGCGTCGAACACGAATTGCTGCGCCTGCGCGCCGTGCCAGACGCAGCGCTCGGCGATGCCCAGCCGGCGCGCCTGCGCCTTCAGCGCGTCGCCCAACCCGCCGCCGCCAATATGGTTGAACTCCCAGTGCAGCTCGCGCGGCAACAGCGCCAGCGCCGACAGCACGTCGTCGATCCCCTTCTTCTCGACACGTCGGCCGACCGACAGGATGGTCACGCTCTTGTCGGCGGCCGAACCATCGCGCGGCGGATGCGGCGGCGGGGTATCGGGCAGATGCGCCAGATCGAGGCCGTGATAGACCAACTCGACGCGGTTGGCCGGCGCGTGTGCGGCGAGATGACGGCAGCCGACATCGGTGCAGGTCACCATCCAGCGGCAATGCGCCAGCTTCTCGCGCAGTTCCCAGGCCGGCGTGGTCCAGACGTCCTTGGCGTGCGCCGAGCCGCTCCACGGCAGGTCGCGGATCATCGCGGTGTAGCGCGTCACCGAAGCCGGCGTGTGCAGGAAGTGCACGTGCAGCGCCTTCACGCTCGCCGCCAGCTCATGCGCCAGCACCAATGCCTGGCCCCAGCGGCGGCCGCGATTGGGCGTCGGGTCGCGGCGCCAATCCGCCAACCACTGACGGAACGCGGCGCGATAGCCCGGCCGGCGGCGCACCGCCCACCACGCCTTCAGCACGCGCAACGGCTCCTGATGGAGATACTCCGGCAGGTACAGGACCGGCGCGCGGATGCGCTGGTGCACCGGATGCGTCTTGCTCTCGGTGGGATGGCGCAGCGAGACGATCATCAACGCCAGACCGCGATCCTCGAAGGCCGCTATCTCCTGCGCGATGAAGGTTTCCGACAGCCGCGGATAGCCTTTGACGATGATGGCCAGGGTGGGGCCGGGGTCGGCCGGAGCGATCACGCCTGTCTACGCCGCCGCACCATCTCGGCATCGGCGTCGCCGTTGCGCGCGAGCGCCACCGGCACCGGCCGACGCGCCGGCTGACGCAGATGGCGCGCGACCAGCTTGCCGACATTGGGCAGGCCGTCGAGCAGGCCGGGGATCACCACGTCGGATGGCAGGCCTTGCTGCGGCAATTGCCGCAGCGCCGTGGCCATCTTCGCCGGATCGCGCACGCCGTCATCGGCCAGCATGTTGGCCAGCCCGAGCTGGCGCGCGCCCTGGGCGCGGATGAATTGCTCGCGGCGCGGCACGGTGCGCGGCACGATCAGCGCCTTCTTGTCGAAGGACAGGATCTCGCAGAACGTGTTGTAGCCACCCATGGCGACGATGCCGGCGGCGCCGGCCATCAGCGGTCCGAGATTGGTCTCGAATGTCAGGGTGCGCACCGGCCCGCCGCGCAATTTCTCGGCGCGCTGCCGGAACGCTTCGCGCGCCTCGGGCGCCATGAACGGGCCGAACACCACGATCGCGGCGTAGGGGATATTGGCGTCGTGCTCGTAGGCGCGCAGCACCCAGTCGACCACCGCCTCGCCGTCGCCGCCGCCGCCGGCAGTGACCAGGATGTAGGGCCGGTTCACATCGTGCAGCACCGCGAGGTCGTCGCTCTCGCGCGGCAGGTCGCGGCGCAGATAGCCGGTGTAGACGGTCTTGCGCCGCACTGACTTGGGCAGCGTGATGCCGCTCAGCGGGTCATTGAACTGCGGCAGGCCGTAGATCCACAGCTCGTCGTAGAGATGCTTCAGCGCCGGCAGCACGTTCTTGCGCTTCCATTCCGGCGCCAGCATCGTCGGCTCGTCCATCACGTCGCGCAGCCCCAGCACCAGCGGCGTGCCCCGCTCCTTGAGCATCCTGAGCGTCGCGTGCACCTCGCCGCGCAGGCCCAGCGGCTCCTTGTCGACGATGAACAGGTCGGGGTCGAACATCTCCGCCGTCTCGCGGATCAGCGCGGCGCGCATGGCGACGGTGCGGTCGATGCCGATATTGAGGTTCAGCGCCTCGTACTCGCCGTCGCTGCGCTTGCCGATGCCGGGCACGCGCACGAAGTCGACGCGCGCGCCGAAATCGAAGCTGCCGATGATCGGCGAGCCGGAAATGATCAGGACGGAGAGGTCCTCGTCGGCCGCCGCCAGCGCGTTGGCGATGGTGCGGCAGCGGCTGAGATGGCCTAGTCCAAAACTGTCGTGGCTGTAGATCAGCACACGTTTGGCCCGGTCGGATCCGGTCATGTCGTTCTCCCCCCGCTCGGCCAAGCCCCCCAGCCGCCTCCCGGGTTGAGAACGACTATGGCACGCGGGCGCGGCCGAAAGCGACCGAAAAATCCCCCTTCAAGCTATAAGGCCATCGTTAATTGGCCCATATAATCAATGGGTTACAGGTTTCTGACGGATCGCGTATCGAACCGATAGGCGTGGGCTTCAGACCCACCCCACTACCCATGGGTCTGCGGCGCCACGGCGGTGCCGATGCCACACCGGTCAGAAAATCACCGCATGGCCTGGACTTTCTTCTGCGCCGGCCGGTCGAGGCAGGCCTTCAGCCAGGCGGTAACACCGGGGAAATCGGCATGCAGCTCGCGCGCCGGGCGCGACCAGGACAGCACCGCGGCGACGTTAAGATCGGCGATGGTGAAGCGACCGCCGACCAGCTGACCGCCGCCGGCCTTCAGCGCGTTCTCGAGCACACCGAGCGGTCCCCTGAGCGTGGCCATGGCGTCCTGGACCGCCTTCTCGTCGCGCTTATCCTCTGGATAGACGACGCGATTGAAAAGTATCTGCAGCGCCGCCTTCTCGCACTCCGTCATCGCCCAGACGCTCCACATCGTCATCTGGCCGTCCTCGACGAGGTTTTTCGGCGCCAAGGCGCCGCCGGCCTTCTTCGCGAGGTAGAGGTTGATCGCCATCGACTCCCAGACGACGACGCCGTCGTCGTCGATGACGGGGATGCGGCCGTTGGGATTGAGCTTCAGCATCTCGGGCGAGCGTGGCGCGCCGCCGGAGAACGGTGTCTTGATGTGCTCGTAGGCCAGGCCGAGCTCCTCGGCCGCCCACAGGGCACGCGCGGCACGCGAAAACGCGACGCCGTAGATCTTCAGGGTCATGCTTCCCTCCATCTCATGATGGCGGGAGCATCATGCGGCCGCGATGGCGCTGTCGATGACGGCGCGGGGCGCTATTCCGCTGCGCGGGCGTGTGCCTGCGCGCCGCCCGAGGCGACGCTCTTGAGATAGTCCATCGCCGCCTGCGTGCCGCCGACCTTGTGCGGCACGCCGGCGACCGCGAGGCCCATCTCGACGCCGCCCAAGGTGCCGATCAGCGACAGGTCGTTGAAATCGCCGAGATGGCCGATGCGGAAGACCTTGCCGGCCACCTTGGTCAGGCCCTGGCCCAGCGACATGTTGAACTTCGTCAGCACGACCTTGCGGAAAGCGTCGGCGTCGTGGCCCGCGGGCATCAGCACGGCGGTCAACGAGTTGCTGTACTCGGCCGGATTGACGCACAGCAGCTCCAGACCCCAGGCGCGCACCGCGCGCCGTGTCGCCTCGGCATGGCGCGCGTGGCGCGCGAAGACAGTGGCGAGGCCTTCCTCCATCAGCATGTCCACCGCTTCGCTCAGGCCATAGAGCAGGTTGGTCGCCGGCGTGTAGGGGAACCAGCCGTTGGCGTTCATCGCCAGCTGCTCCTCCCAGCTCCAGTAGGAGCGGATCAGGGTCGAACTCTTCGACGCCGCCAGCGCCTTCTCGCTGATGGCATTGAACGACAGGCCGGGCGGCAGCATCAGGCCCTTCTGCGAGCCGCCCACGGTGACGTCGACACCCCATTCGTCGTGGCGATAGTCGATCGAGCCCAGCGAGGAGATGGTGTCGACCATCAGCAGCGCCGGATGCTTCGCCGCGTCGATCGCGCGGCGCACCCCTGCGATGTCGGAGGTTACCGCCGTCGAGGTCTCGTTGTGCACCACGCACACTGCCTTGATCGCCTGGCCCTTGTCCTCGCGCAGCCGAGCCTCGACCGCCGCGACATCGACGCCGCGGCGCCAGTCGCCGACGATGAACTCGGGCTTCAGCCCGATCTTCTCGGCGATCTTCTTCCATAGGGTCGCGAAGTGGCCGGTCTCGACCATCAGCACCCGATCCCCTGGAGAAAGCGTGTTGACCAGCGCCGCTTCCCAGGCGCCGGTGCCCGACGAGGGGTAGATCACCACAGGCTGCACGGTCTGGAACACCTGGCGCACGTCGCGCAGCACCTTCAGCGCCATCGCCTGGAACTCCGGTCCGCGATGGTCGATCGTCGGGTGGTCCATGGCGCGCAGGATGCGGTCCGGCACGTTGGTGGGGCCGGGGATCTGCAGGAAATGGCGGCCGCTGGGGTGGCCGTTGAGGCGGAGCATGGTCGGTCCCTCCGTTTCAGCGCGTCTTGCATTTTGTATACAATATGCCAGACTGAGTCCAGACAGGTTTCGCGTCAGGAGATTTGTGAAGCGATGGACGGCCCATCAGCGCTGATCAATCGGCAGGCGCTGCACGAAGCGGTGGCGAGCCGGCTGCGCGACATGATCGTCGAGGGCGGGCTCGAGCCCGGGGCGCGGCTCAACGAGCGTGAGCTGTGCGAGCGGCTCGGCATCTCGCGCACGCCGCTGCGCGAGGCCTTTCGCGTGCTGGCGACCGAGGGTCTGATCGCGCTGCCGCCCAATCGCGGCGCGCAGGTGGTGAAGCTCTCGCCGCAGGATGTTCGCGACACCTTCGACGTGATGGGCGCCCTCGAGGGCCTGTCGGGCGAGCTCGCCTGCCGGCATGTCACCGACGCCGATATCGCGGCGCTGCGAGTCATGCACGAGGAGATGGTCGCCTGTCACGCGCGGCGCGACCTGCCGAACTACTACCGGATCAACCGCGTCATCCACGAGCGCATCAACGCCATCGCCGGCAATCCGACGCTGACGCGCACCTATCGCGCGCTCAACGATCGACTGCATGCGCTGCGCTTTCGCTCGAACTATATCCAGGAGAAATGGGACCGGGCGGTCGCCGACCATGGCGAGATGCTCGACGCCCTGGCGGGGCGCGATGGGGAGCGTATGCGCCGCGTGCTGGTGGGCCACCTCGCGCACAAGCGTGACGCGGTCCTGGAGGAAATGAAGACGGGTCAGTGAAAACGGGCAAGGGAAGGACGGACTCCATGAATACTCGCATCTCCCGCCGCGCGATGGTCGCCGGCGGACTCACCGCCTTGGCCGCACCATCAGTGGTGCGTGCGCAGACCTGGCCGAGCCAACCGATCACCTTCCTCAATCCGTTTCCCGCCGGTGGCGGCACGGATGTCTTCGCCCGCCCGTTGGCGGCGATGCTGTCGGAGCAGCTGGGCCAGCAGGTCCTCGTCGACAACAAAGGCGGCGCCGGTGGCACGGTGGGCGCCTCGCAGGCGGCCAAGGCCAAGCCCGATGGAAACCTGTTCTTCGTCGGCGCGATCCACCACACCATCGCGCCCAATATCTACAAGAACCTCGACTACGATCTCGAGAAGGCCTTCGAGCCGATCACCATGCTGGCGCTGGTGCCGCAGGTCGTCTCGATCAACCCGCAGCGACTGCCGGTCAACACGCTGGCCGAGTTCCTCGACCACGTGCGCAAGAATCCCGACAAGGTGAACTATGCCTCGCCCGGCGCCGGCACTGCGCACCACTACGCCGGCGAGCTGTTCAAGCTCCTGACCAAGACCAGCATCGTGCACGTGCCGTTCCGCGGCGCCGGCCCGGCGATGAACGACCTGCTGGCCGGGCAGGTCGACATGATGTTCGACGGCATGGGCACCTCGGCCTCGCAGATCAAGGCCGGCAAGCTCAAGGGCCTCGCCGTCGCGACCAAAGCGCGAGTGTCGGAGTTCCCCGACATCCCGACGGCGGCCGAGGCCGGCGTGCCGGGCTGGGAGGTCGCGACCTGGTACGGCCTGTGGGCGGTCAAGGGCACGCCGGAGCCGATCGTCAACCGCATGCATGCCGAGACGGTCAAGGCGCTGAACGATCCCAAGCTCAAGAAGATCTGGCAGGAGCAATCGGCGCAGACCGGCGGCGAGTCGCGCGCCGACTTCGCCAAGCGCATCCGCGGCGAGATCGAGAAGTGGGAGAAGGTCACCAAGGAGGCGGACATCAAGGTCTAGACCTTCTCCCCACGTAGGTGGGGAGAAGGAAGAGGTGGTCCGATGACAGACGTCGCCGCGAAACAGCCGGTCCGCACGCTTGAGCGCGCCTTGACGAGCGCGCTCAAGGGCGCGGTGATGTTCGACGCCGCGTCGCGCGGCCGCTATGCCACCGACGCGTCGATCTACCAGATCGACCCGGTCGGCGTGGTCGTGCCGCGCGACGAGGACGATCTGCGCGCGGTGGTCGATATCGCGCGCGACCTCAAAGTGCCGATCCTGCCGCGCGGCGCCGGCACCTCGCAGTGCGGCCAGACCGTGGGCGAGGCGCTGGTCGTCGATTTCAGCAAGCACCTGCGCGAGGTGGTCGAGTTCGACAAGGAGCGCGCCTCGGTCACGGTGCAGCCCGGCCTGGTGCTCGATCATCTCAACGCGTTCCTCAAGCCGCACGGCCTGTGGTACCCGGTCGACGTCTCGACCTCGGCGCAATGCACCCTGGGTGGCATGGCCGGCAACAATTCCTGCGGCAGCCGTTCGATCCGCTACGGCAACATGGTGCACAACGTCGAGGCGATCGACGCCATCCTCGCCGATGGCGGCGAGGCGCGCTTCGGCCGCTACGACGAGGACGACGCCAACCCCGCGGTACGGCGCCTCGCCGATATCGCGCGCGGTCTCGCGATGCGCGAGCGCGACGAGATCGAGCGGCTATGGCCCAAGGTGCTGCGCCGCGTCGGCGGCTACAACCTCGACGTCTTCCATCCCCAGAGCGAGCGGCCCTACACATCGGACAACTCGATCAACCTCGCGCATCTGCTGGTGGGTAGCGAGGGTACGCTCGCTGTCACGCGACGCCTGACGCTCAAGCTCTCCCCGCTGCCCAAGCACAAGACCTTGGGCGTGGTGAACTTCCCGACATTCCGCCGCGCCATGGAGCTGACGCAGCACATCGTCACGCTCAAGCCCGTCGCCGTCGAGCTGGTCGATCGCACCATGATCGACCTGGCGCGCACCAACCCGGCCTTCCGTCCGGTGATCGACGCGGCGCTGATCGGCGAGCCGCAGGCCATCCTGCTGGTCGAGTTCGCCGGCGAGGAGCGCGACGCGCAGATCCGCGACCTGAAACGTCTCGTCGGCTTGATGGGCGATCTCGGCCTGCCCGGCAGCGTCGTCGAGATGGTCGACGCCAAGGCGCAATCGGCGCTGTGGGAGGTACGAAAGGCCGGGCTCAACATCATGATGTCGATGAAGGGCGACGGAAAGCCGGTCTCCTTCATCGAGGATTGCGCAGTGCCGCTGGAGCATCTCGCCGACTACACATCCAGGCTCACCGACGTGTTCGAGAAGCACGGCACGCGTGGCACCTGGTACGCCCATGCCAGCGTCGGCACCTTGCATGTCCGGCCGATCCTCGACATGCGCAACGACGGCGCCGCCAAGATGCGCGCCATCGCCGAGGAAGCCGGCGCCCTGGTGCGCGAGTACAAGGGCGCCTTCTCGGGCGAGCATGGCGACGGCCTGGTGCGCAGCGAATGGGTGGGCTGGCAGTTCGGCCCGAAGCTCACCGCCGCCTTCGGCGAGTTGAAGGACGCCTTCGATCCGCACGGAATCCTCAACCCCGGCAAGATCGTGCGGCCTTCGAAGATGGACCAGCGCGCGCTGTTCCGCTTCAAGCCGGGCTACCAGTCGATCAGGCTCGACACCGGGCTCGACTGGTCGGCGTGGAACGTCCAGGCCGATCCGCGCACCGAGATCACGACGCCGCCGGGCACCGGCGGCGATCCGGCCGGCGGTTTCGCCAAGGCCGTGGAGATGTGCAACAATAACGGCCATTGCCGGAAGTTCGACGCCGGCACGATGTGCCCGAGCTTCCGCGTCACGCGCGACGAGAAGGACCTGACGCGCGGCCGCGCCAACACGTTGCGTCTGGCGCTGTCGGGCCAGCTCGGCCCCGAGGCGCTGACCTCCGACGCAGTCGCCTCGGCCATGGATCTCTGTGTCGCCTGCAAGGGCTGCAAGCGCGACTGCCCGACCGGTGTCGACATGGCGCGCATGAAGATCGAGGTGGCGCATCAGCGCGCGCGCCGGCACGGCGTAAGGCTGAAGGACAGGCTGATCGCCCATCTGCCGCGCTACGCACCGTGGGCGGCGCGCCTGCCCTGGCTGTTCAATCTGCGCGACACGCTGCCCGGCGCCGCGACCTTGTCGGAGAAATTTCTCGGCTTCTCGGCAAGGCGCACGCTGCCGAAATGGCGCGGCGATCGCTTCCGCGCGACCGCCACGACCTCGGGTGCGCACGAGGTCATCTTCCTCGCCGACACCTTCAACACCTACTTCGAGCCCGACAACGCGCGCGCCGCGCTGCGCGTGCTCTCGGCCGCCGGCTACAAGGTCCATGTCGCGACACCATCAACAGGTGAACGGCCGCTGTGCTGTGGCCGCACCTACCTCGCCGCCGGTCTGATCGAGGAAGCCAAGCGCGAGGCGTCCCGCCTGGTCGCCGCCGTCGCGCCCTTCGTCGCGCGCGGCGTGCCGATCGTCGGGCTCGAGCCGTCCTGCCTGCTGTCGCTGCGCGACGAGTACACGGTGATGGGCCTGGGCGATGACGCCCGGCGCATCGCTGAGAGCAGCTTCCTGTTCGAGGAGTTCCTGGCGCGCGAGAGAGCGGCGGGACGCTGCGATCTGAAGCTCAAGCCACTCGAGCAGAGCAAGGCGCTGCTGCACGGGCATTGCCATCAGAAGGCCTTCGGCGCGATGGGCCCGGTGCAGACCGTGCTGGGCTGGATCCCCGGGCTGACCACCACGCCCATCGAGTCGAGCTGCTGCGGCATGGCCGGCGCCTTCGGCTACGAGGCGTCGCACTACGACGTGTCGATGGCGATGGCCGAGCTATCGCTGCTGCCGGCGGTGCGAGCGGCCGATGCCGACACACTGATCGTCGCCGACGGCACCAGCTGCCGGCACCAGATCCACGACGGCACGAAGCGCGAGGCGCTGCACGTCGCGCGCGTGCTGGAGATGGCGCTGGCTTAACCGAGCGCGCGCAGCGCCTCAATCCAGTCGTGGGGCAGGCGGGCGCGGTGGCACACATGGTCGCCGCCATCGCGATGATCCTCGTCGATGAACTCGGCGATGCCCGTCGACAGATCGACGCGCACCACGCCGAAATGCAGGGTGCGCGCGATGGCGCCGCGCGCGGTGCGGATGTCGGGCAGAACCGGATCGATCGGCTCGGCCTTCAGCCCGTGATCGAACCGCCAGTCCGGATCGTCGGCCGGACCGAATTGGGCGTTCAGCGCGCGCATCGCCTCGTCGGCCGACGCGAAGCGCACGCGTTCCGCCCTACTGATTCATCGAGGAGAAGAAGTCGGCGTTGTTCTTGCTCGTCTTGAGCTTGTCGAGCAGGAACTCCATGGCGTCGACGGTGCCCATCGGCATGAGGATGCGGCGCAGCACCCACATCTTGGAGAGCGTGCCGCGGTCGACCAGCAGCTCCTCCTTGCGCGTACCCGAGCGCGTGATGTCGATCGCCGGGAAGGTGCGCTTGTCGGAGAGCTTGCGGTCGAGAATGATCTCGGAGTTACCGGTGCCCTTGAACTCCTCGAAGATCACCTCGTCCATGCGGCTGCCGGTGTCGATCAGCGCCGTGGCGATGATGGTCAGCGAGCCGCCTTCCTCGATGTTGCGCGCCGCGCCGAAGAAGCGCTTGGGGCGCTGTAGCGCGTTGGCGTCGACGCCGCCGGTCAGCACCTTGCCCGAGCTCGGCACCACCGTGTTGTAGGCGCGGCCCAGGCGGGTGATCGAGTCGAGCAGGATCACCACGTCCTTCTTGTGCTCGACCAGGCGTTTGGCTTTCTCGATCACCATCTCGGCGACGGCGACGTGGCGCGAAGCCGGCTCGTCGAAGGTCGAGCTGACGACCTCGCCCTTCACCGTGCGCGCCATGTCGGTGACTTCCTCGGGCCGCTCGTCGATCAGCAGCACCAGCAGGAAGACCTCGGGATTGTTCTTGGCGATGGCGTGCGCGATGTTCTGCAGCAGCATCGTCTTGCCGGTGCGCGGCGGCGAGACGATCAGCGCGCGCTGGCCCTTGCCGATCGGCGCGATCAGGTCAATGACGCGCGTGCTGATGTCGATGGTCGGGCCGGCCGGCTTCTTGCTGAGCGTCGCGGTGCGCCGCGGGCCGCCGGTGCTGACGCGACCGGCCGAGCTGGCGCGCGCCGAGCCGACATCCTCGGTGACCTTCTCGGCGGCGACGAAGCCGGCTTCCTCGAGCTCGACCTTGAGCTTCTCGTCGGGATAGAGCGGCGTGAGGTTGTCGAAGTTGATGCGGTGGCGGACCTGCTCGGGGTCCTCGAAATTGATCGTGTTGAGCTTGACCAGGGCGAAGTAGCGCTCGCCGTCCTTAGGCGCGCGAATCTCGCCTTCCACGGTGTCGCCGGTGCGCAAGCCATAGCGGCGGATCTGCGCAGGGCTGATGTAGATATCGTCGGGTCCAGCGAGGTAGTTGGCCTCGGTCGAGCGCAGGAAGCCGAAGCCGTCGGGCAACACTTCGATCACGCCGCCGCCGAAAATGGCCTGGTCGGACTCGGCCAGCCGCTTGAGCACCGCGAACATCAGCTCCTGCTTGCGCATGAGCGAGGCGTTCTCGATCTGCAGCTCCTCGGCGTAGGCCGAGAGTTCCGCGGGGGTTTTCTTCTTGAGGTCCTGGAGATTCATGGAGTTCGTCTGGAAAGGCCCGGATTTCGGGCGGAGAGATGAATGGACGAAGGCGCGGCAATACCCGCGTTGTTCGACATCAGGAAATTCGCCGCGCAGCCGGATCGCCCTGCTGGGCGGTCCTGATAGACAACTGGCGTTGCGGCTCGGATCGCGACCTGGGGCGGTGCCCGCACCCGCGATCTACGGCCTAAATAGCGCCGGATGCGATCCAGTTCAAGGGCTGCCTACGACCGCGGTCGCCTCGATCTCGACGACGAGGCCCGGCACCGCCAGGGTCGACACCCCGATCAGGGCCGAGGCGCAGCGCGACTTCTTGAACCAGCGCGACAGCTCGTTGGTGATCAGCGCGCCGTCGCGGATATCGGTGCAATAGACGGTCAGCCGGGTGATGTCGTCGACCGTGGCGCCGGCGCCCTTCAGGGCGTTGACGATCTTGCGCATGGTCACCCGCGTCTGCGCGCCCGCGTCGCGGCCCTGCACGCGACCCTTGGCGTCGAGCGAGGTGGTCCCCGACACGAAGACGAACGGCCCGGCCTTGACGGCGCGCACGTACCACTTGGCGATCTCGGTGCCGTCGGGGAGTTCCTGGCGCTTCATGTCGGTCCCTCGTTCTGTCCGGGGCGACTGTGCGCCGCGGTTTGACCCGCCGCAAGCCGAGGGGAAGCGTGTGTCGAGCCCTACCTCCCCCGCTGGCGGGGGAGGTCGGAGTGTCGGCTACTTGCCTTCGAGAAACTTGTGGATCGCGGTGTGGTCGGCGGACAGGCCGACCTTTTCCGCCGCGCGCGCCCAGATCTTCGCCATCTCGGTCATGGTCGGCACCTCGACGTCGAGCTGCTCGGCGAGGTCGGCCGCGGTGCGCAGATCCTTGGCCATCAGCGCCATGGTGAAGCCGGCGGCGTAGTTGCGCGGCACGATGAACTGGCGGCCTTTGGCCTGCGTGCTGTTGCTCATGCCGCTGGAGCTGTTGAAGACGTCGACCAGCATGCCGGGATCGACGCCGAACTTCTCGCCGACGATCATCGCCTCGCACATCGACAGCAGGCTGGTGGCCGAGAGGTAGTTGTTGAGCGCCTTCACCGCGTGGCCGGCGCCGATCGCACCGGTGTGGAACACCGTCTTGCCCATCGATTGCAGCAGCGGCTTGCAGCGTTCGACGTGCTCGGCCGAACCGCCGGCGATGATCGCCAGCGAGCCGTCAATGGCGCGGCGCACGCCGCCCGACACCGGCGCGTCGATCATCGACAGGCCACGTACCGCCAGCTCCTTGCTCAGCTCAACCGTGCCCACCGGCGCGCTCGAGGACATGTCGATCAGGATCGCTTCCGTCGATAGGCCCTCAGCCGCGGCATCGGCGCCCTCGAGCAGCGCGCGGCGCACGATCTTGCCGTCGGGCAGCATGGCGATCAGCGCGTCGGCGCCCTGGGCGCAGGCCTTGGCCGAGGCGGTGGCGATGGCGCCGGGATTGGCGCCGACGAAGTCCGACATCGCCTGCTGCGACTGATCGTAGACGCGCAAGGTGTAGCCGGCGCCGAGCAGGCGCGCGGCCATCGGCTTGCCCATCATGCCCAGGCCGATGAAGGCGATGGTCGCGGGCGGCGCCAGGGGCTTGCTCATCACGGGGGGCCTCGCAGATCGACGTCGTAGAACGGCAGCTCGCGACCAGGGATCGCGTCCGAGGGCGCCATGCGTACGAAGCGCGCGCCCATCTTCTCGTAGAACGCCGCGGCGTTCGGATCCGCCAGGATCACCAGCCGCTTGACACCCCGCGCGCGCGTCTCGTCGATCGCCCAGCGCAGCAGCGCGGCGCCGACGCCCTGGCCGATCGCCGACGGATCGACGAACAGCTTGTCGAGCTCGATGGCGTCGTCGAAGGGTGGCGACAGCTGCGCCATGCCGATCGGCCGAGCGTCCTTGTCGACAGCGACCCGCACGTCGCCGCGCGCGATCGCGCCGTCGGGCACCGCGAGCGAGCCCGCGCAGCGCGCCATGAAGTCAGCGTCGTAGCCCCAATGGGCTTTCGAGCGCGTGCACAGCGCCGTGAGCGTCGCGGCCTCGTCGGCGCGGGCGGCGCGCAGGATCATCGACGCGCGCCGATCGAGCACTGGCGGTCGCCGCGCGCGCCGCCGGCGAAGGTGCCGACCTGCGAGCCGGTCATCCAGAGGTTGGCGGGCATGATCTGGCCGCTGTAGCTGCCGTCATAGCGCACGCCGCCTCCCGAGGCCGAGCCGCCAGCCGACACGCTGGGCGGCGACACGCTGCCGCTGCCGCGCTCGACGCCGCCGCCGGTCAGCTGCGCCTCGTAGGTGAAGGTCGCGCCCGTGACGGCGACGCGGATCGTGCCCACCGCTACGCGCTGACCGCCGGTCGGCCCGCACTGAACCTGGCCGTTGTAAACGCCATCGAGCCCCTGCGCCATCGCCGGCGCGGACAGTGCCGCCAGCAGCAGGCCCGCGGCGATTCTCATACGCCGCGTTCCTTGAACACCTCGTTCGCCGTCTTGAAGGCGTCGAGGCAGGCGGGGATGCCGCAATAGATGCCGACCTGCAGGAAGATCTCCTTGATCTCGTCCTTGGTCACGCCGTTGGTGATCGCGCCGTTGATGTGCAGGCGCAGCTCCGGCCCGCGGTTGAGCGCGGCCAGCATGCCGAGATTGAGCATCGAGCGCTGCTTCTTGGTTAGGCCGTCGCGGCCCCAGACATAGCCCCAGGCGTACTCGGTGGTGATCTCCTGGAAGGCCATCATGAACTCGTTGGCGTTGTTCAACGAGTTGTCGACGTATTGCTTGCCCAGCACCGCGCGTCGGACAGCCAGACCTTTGTTGAACATCCTGGGGTTCGCCGGCTTGGGCTTGATCTTCTTCGCCGCCGCCTTCTTCGCCTTGGCCATGGTCGTCTCCTCGGTTTTCAGGGGCGGCACCATAGCGTGCCAGCGGCGACTGTCGCGACCCTCCCGATTGAAGCCACAAACTCGCATCATGGATGGGAGCCGCACAGGAGGAACCCCATGCGCACCGGTCTTGGCGTGATCGCCGCAACCTTGGCTCTCGCACTGGCGCCCGCTGCCCTCGCCCAGGGGCAAGGGCACGGCAAGGGACAAGGCCGAGGCGGCCCGCCCGATCACGTGCAGCCAGCGCCAACCACGGCTCCAGCGCCGCGTGGCAGCGCCAGCGTGTCGGTAACCATCGGTGCCGCCGACCAGGGCGTCATCCGCCAATACTATGGCCAGCAGGCGTCGCAGGGATTCTGTCCGCCGGGCCTGGCCAAGAAGAACAATGGCTGCATGCCGCCCGGCCAGGCGAAGAAATGGGCCATCGGCCAGCCGCTGCCCGCCGGTGTCGCCTATTTCGCGTTGCCGCCGGCGCTCTTGGGCCGGCTAACGCCGGCGCCCAACGGTTACGCCTATGTGCAGGTCGGCTCCGACGTGCTGCTGATGGGAGTCGCCACCCGCATCATCGCCAGCGCGGTCGCGATCTTCTGATCGGGTTATGTCGCCGGCCAGCCCGGCAGACGCCAGCCGCGCCACCAGGCCAGCAGCCTGAGCGCGCTGGCGAGCGCGGCGCCGACGAGCAGCGCGGTCGTGCTGGTCACGCCCAGCGTCACGCAGCCAATGGTGAACCAACCACCGGCGAAGGCGCAGAGCGCGTAAGGCTGGTGGTCATGCAGCGCCGCCGGCAGCCGGTTGCACAGCACGTCGCGCACCACGCCGCCGAACACCGCCGTCACCACGCCCATCAGCACCGCCACCAGCGGCGGCATGCCGGCATCGAGCGCCAGGCCGACGCCGCTGGCCGAGAACAGACCCATCCCCAGCGCGTCGGGCACCACCAGCACGCGTTCCGACGGGGCGATGCGGCCGCGCACAAAGAGCGGCCAGGAGATCGCCGCGAGGATCAGCACCGCCCAGAGATACTCCTGGTGCTCGACCCAGAAGAATGGCCGGCGCCCCAGCAGCACGTCGCGCACCGTGCCGCCGCCGAACGACGCGGCGATGGCGACCACGGCGGCGCCGACGACGTCGAGCCTCTCGCGCGCCGCGACGATCAGCCCCGACACGGCGAAGGCCACTGTCGCGGCGATCTCGATGAGGGTGAGCCAGTCGGCGAGGGTCATGCCCGTGGTCCAGCGCTACGGCGCTGGCTATCTGAGCTGCGAACGGATGCGATCGATACCGGCCTTGGCGCAGACCATATCGTTCTCCGGCTCGTAGGAACCGGACACGGCGATCTGCGCCACCAGCACATCCTGAACGTCGATCGGCAGGCCCATCATGCGGCGCTGCGCCTGCTCGGCCCGCCGTCGCTGATCCTCGAGCGCGCGGCGCGCATCGTCCTGCGCCTTGCGCCTGGCCTCGTCGATGGGCGCGTCCGTTGCGGTTGGCGGACGCGGCGCAACGGCGGGCGCTGGCGGCGCCGTCACCACTCGCAACGCGCCTTGTTGCGCCCATTGGCGGGCCTGCTCCAACGACTGCAGCTTGGCGCGATCGTGACGCAGCATCGCCAGGGTCTGCCCGGACGAATCGACGATCGCCGCGCCAACATACTGGCCCATTTCCTCGCACTTCTCGACCGCACCCAGCACCGCCTCGGTCGCCAGCGCGATCGGCAGATACTTGCGCGTCGGCAGTTGCGCCATCGCCGCCGACGGCAGCATGAGCGCCATCAAAAACCACCAACCTGATCGCATAGTCATCACTCCCTCGCGTTGCGCTTCAGAAGGGCTGTAGAACGACCAGGAAGACGATGCCGATCATCAGCAGAGTCGGCACCTCGTTCCAGACGCGATAGAAACGCGCCGGCCTGGTGTTGCGATCGGCCTCGAAATCCTTTCGCCAACGCGAGAAGGCGCCATGCACGCCGCTCATCGCCAGCACCAGCGCGAGCTTGAGGATGAACCAGCCCTGCAGCCAGTAGCCGCCGAGATAGGCCAGGATCAGGCCGAAGATCCAGGTCGCGACCATCGCCGGGTTGATGATCGCGCGCAGCAGGCGGCGTTCCATGATCTTGAACGTCTCGGACTGCGGCGAGCCTGGCTTGGTATCGGCGTGATAGACGTAGAGGCGCGGCAGATAGAGCATGCCCGCCATCCAGGCGATCACCGCGATGATGTGCAGGGATTTCAGGACGAGATAGAGCATCGCCTATTCCGCGCGACTGACGCCGCTTGAGGACGAAGTGCTGGTGGCGCCGGCACGGGTTGCAACAGCGGCAGCGGCCGGCCACAGCGGGCTGGACGGCCGCTGTCCCGTCGCCATGCGCGCTTGCTCGGTCAGCGGACAACGACGATGCGTCGCCGGACAGGCCGCGAAGTTCCCGTCATTGACGACCCATCGGTCTGGCGCCACGACGAGTCCGGCGACCAGGCTCGCCAACCCGCCGATGAACGCGTCGTGAATGGCGACCGTCCCGACGCGATGAAAAGCGGGTACGCCGGATTTGTGCGCCAGCTCGCGATATTCGATGTCGAGCTCGACCAGGGTCTCGGAGTGCTCCGAGACGAAGGCCACAGGAAACAGCACAACGGCCTTTCGGTCGGCGCCGGCGCGCTGGATCTCCGACTCGGTCGAAGGCCCGATCCATTTCAGCGGACCGACCCGACTCTGATAGCAGACACCCCAGTCCAGGTTAGGCAGCGCCAGTTGCCGCACGATGGCAGCCGCGCTCTGCTCGACCTGCCATTGGTAGGGATCGCCGCGGCGGATGACCTTCTCCGGCAGGCCGTGGGCCGAGAACAGCAGACGCCAGGGTTGTCCGTCGAGCTTGTCGATCGCCGCGCGAATCAGGCCGGCGGCCGCTTCGACGAAGCCGGCCTGCGTCGGATAGCAACAGACGACGTGGCTCGGCGCATGTAGGCCGGCGCGCGCCGCGGCGGCGAACCAGTCTTTTACCGAGGATTCCGACGTCGCCGTCGACATCTGCGGGTAGAGCGGCAGCAGGACGACGCGGTCGGGGTTCCAGGCCTTCACGGCCGGCACCACGGCATCGGACAATGGATTCCAGTAGCGCATCGAGACGAAGGCCTGGAACTGGATCTCGGGATGCCGTTGGCTCAGCACGCGTTCCAGCGCGCGCGCCTGCGCCTCGGTTTGCGGCAGGATTGGCGACCGACCACCGATCTCGCCGTATATGGCGCGGGCCACCGGCGCACGGCGCCACGCGATGAACCGCGCCAGCGGCCGACGCACGAAACCCGGCGCGCCGATGATCGCCGGATCGTTGAACAGATTGCGCAAAAACGGCTCGACCGCCTCGGGAGAATCGGGCCCACCGAGATTGAACAGAACGACCGCGACCTTCATGCGACGCTCCTGTTGTCCTGAGCTGAGCGAAGGACCTCGCGATGATGCGAACATACTCGGCGCATTGACATGGCCTCCGCACCGCGCGGTCCTTCGCTACGCTCGGGACGACAATGGAGGATCATCGGGTTGACCACTCGCGCACGATCTCGACCAGGCGCGCGACGTTGTCGGGCGGCGTTTGCGGCACGATGCCGTGGCCGAGATTGAAGATGTGCCGGCCGCTGGCGAGCTTGCCGAGAATGCGCTTCGTCTCGTGCGCCATCGCCTCGCCGCCGGTCACCAGCATGGCCGGATCGAGATTGCCCTGCACGGCGATATGTGGCTGTAGCTGCTCGGCCGCCCAATGCGCGCCGATCGCGGTGTCGATCGACAGCGCGTCGAACTCCTGCAAACGGCGATACATCAGCGCCGCCGGCCCCACGCCGCGCGGAAAGACGATAATCGGCAGATCGGGTCGTCTTGCCTTCAGTCCCTTGGCGATGGCGTGCATGGGTTGCACCGACCAGCGGAAGAGCTGTTCCTCCGGCAGCACGCCGGCCCAGCTATCGAAGATCTGCACCACCTCACAGCCGGCTTCGGCCTGACGGTCGAGGTGATCGATACAGGCCTCGACCAGCAGATCGATCAGCCGGCGGAAGCTGTCGGGGTGGCCATAGGCCCATTGCTTGATCTTGAAGAAGTCGCGACTTGAACCCCCCTCAATCATGTAGCTCGCCAAGGTGAACGGCGCGCCGCAGAAGCCGATCAGCGCGGTTTCCTCCGGCAGCGCCGCGCGCGTGGCGCGGATCGCGGCGTAGACCGGCGCCAGCTTGTCCTCGACCGACGCCCGCGACAGCTTCGCCAGATCGCCGGGACCCGACAGCGCCTCGAGCTTGGGTCCCTCGCCTTCCTCGAACCACACCGCCTGGCCCAGTCCATGCGGGATGACCAGGATGTCGGAGAAGATGATCGCTGCGTCGAAGCCATAGCGGCGGATCGGCTGCAGCGTCACCTCGGTGGCGAAGTCCGGCGTATAGCAGAGATCGAGGAAGCCGCCCGCCTTGGCCCGCACCGCGCGATACTCCGGCAGGTACCGTCCCGCCTGTCGCATCAGCCAGATCGGCGGGCTTTTCAGCCGTTCTCCACGAAGCGCACGGATAAGGTTTCTTGTCTTCTTCTCTTTCATGAATCTTTGAATCTTAAGGAGGAGAAGAAGTAGGCCGTGTGAAGCGCGGGGATCAAATTCATCCCCGTGCCGCCCACAGGCTGCTCGGGATGATGGATAGCATGGGGACAGCGCGGTCGGCACAGGCGAATTTGCCGCGATTCGGCCGAGACCTGGTGCCGCGACAATATCGGGGACAACGGGGATGAATTCGCTATCCCCGACCTTCGCCATCGGCGCCGGTCGAAAATCCCCGGCGGAGGATTCGCGGCGTTCGGCGACGGCCGGCGGGGACGATGGCGCGTATCGCTGGTGTCGACGGTGCGCATCGGGGATGACGTCGGCGTTCGTCCACCTGTTATTCCCCGGCTGGCGTGGGTAAGCTTGCGGCGATGCGCAGCCGCAATTTCCACGTCCACTTGGTATCGGACTCGACCGGCGAGACCGTCACCAGCGTGGCGCGCGCCTGCCTGGTGCAGTTCGAGGGCGTATTCGTCACCGAGCACACCTGGCCGCTGATCCGCACCGTGGGTCAGATCGACAAGGTCGCCGGCGCCATCGAGCTCAATCGTGGCCCTGTGCTCTATACCCTGGTCGATCCGGAGTTGCGCGACCGGCTGCGCGAGCATTGCCGGCGTCTGCAGTTGCCCTGCGTCGGCGTGCTCGACCAGGCGATGAGCATGCTGGGCGTGCACTTCCACAGCAAGACGGCGATGTGGCCCGGTCGCCAGCACGCGCTCGACGACGAGTATTTCGGCCGTATCGACGCCATGCATTACACGCTGGCGCACGACGACGGTCAGTCGACGCACGACATCGACGACGCCGACGTGATCCTGGTCGGGCCCTCGCGCACCTCCAAGACGCCGACCTGCGTCTACCTCGCCAATCGTGGCGTGAAGGCGGCCAATATACCGCTGGTGCCCGACGTGCCGCCGCCGCCCGAGCTGGAGAGCGCGACGCGGCCGCTGGTGATCGGCTTGACCACGGATCCCGAGCGTCTGGTGCAGATCCGCCGCAATCGGTTGCGCCTGCTGCAGGAGGAAACCGAGAGCGACTACACCGACATCGAGAAGGTGCAGGCCGAGATGCAGGCGGCGCGGCGCTACTACGCGCGCAAGCGCTGGCAGAGCATCGACGTTACCCGCCGCTCGATCGAGGAAACCGCCGCGGCGATCATGCAGATCCTGGCGCAACGCCGCGAAGCCAGGCGCGGGGATATCGCGGAATGATCGGTCGTCGCCCCGCCGCGGTCTTATTGACCGCGCTCGCGCTTGCTACGCCATCGCGCGCCGACGACATCATCGTCGTGACGCGCGGCCCCGATACGACGGTGTTCGGCTCCTGCGTACCGTCGCTGATCGCGCACAACCGATCGCGCCGGCCCGTCGACTACGTCCAGGTCGATCTCGAATTCGCGCTACGCGACGGTCGTACGCACAGGCAAGAGTTCAAGTCGTCCTATCGTCATGGCGTGAGCCGGCCGATCGCGCCGGACGCGATGCGCCCGCTGGTCGTCCACGGCGACGAATCGCGACCGATGGGGGCCGCCTGCGCTGATATCGTCGGAATCGGCGTGGTGGACGCGATATGCGAGGCCGAGGGCAAGCCCTGTCCGACGCCGATTTCCGTCAAGGCCGACCGATGAGGTCGCTCGTTGGAGCCCTGGCGCTCCAACGGCGCTTCGAAAGAAACTCGAGCCTTCAGCGCAGGCTGTAGTAACGCGCGCGCATGCGGGCGGGTGGCGCGGTGCCGGGATGCTGCGCCAGATGCGCCAATGCCGCCGCCGACACCGCGTCGCGGGCCTGCGCGGCCACGGCGTTGGCGCCGCGCGACCACTCGATGGCCTTGGCCGGGTTGTTGGACAGGCGCTCGACCAGCGACAGACCGGTCAGCGAGTGGATCTCGCCGAACATCACCCGGTCGCGATAGAGGATCATGCGCGCCTCGGTATAGAACGGCCGCGCCGCGTTGGGCTCGCGCCTGACGATCTCGATATCGCCGAGGGCGAGCAGGGCCAAGGCTTCGCCGAAGCGGACGCGATCGTCGCGGAAGATTTCGCGCGCCTCGTCGTAGGTCGCGCGCGCCCTGTCGATCTGTCCCTCGTCGCGCTCGAGATCGCCGAGCCCGAGCAGCACGAAGGCCTGGCCGGCGCGGTCGCGCTCGAGGCGATAAAGCCGCTGCGCGTCGATGTAGAGCTTGCGCGCGTTGGCGGCCTCGTTGACGTTGCGCAGCAGCTCGGCGTAGCTCAGCAGCGTGTTGGCCTCGCCCTGACGATCGTTGAGCAGGCGATACAGCTCGCGGGCCTCGCTGTAGGCGGCGATCGCCGGCTCGCGATTGCCCATCTGGCGCTCGAGCTCGCCGAGACCGCGCAGGACGTTGGCGACACCGGCGCGGTTGAATTCCTTGCGGTAGAGCGCCAGCGCGTCGCTGTAGGCGGCGCGGGCGATGTCGTAGCGACCCATCCGACGGTCGATATCGCCGATCGCGCCCAGGGTCTTAGCCTCGCCCAGCACGTTGCGCGCGCGGCGATAGCTGTCGAGCGCGCCCTCCAGGGAGAGGCGGGCGCCGTCGGCATCGCCGGCTCGCAATTGCTGCTGGGCGCGGTCGGCCTGCTTGGCCGCGCGTTCGGACTCGCCCCAGGGGCCCGGCCGGTCCCACACAGGCATGGAACCTGACGGCAGGGAGATTCCGCCGAAACGATCATAGGAATAGTAGGCCCATGCGCCACTGCACAGCAGGATGAGTGGCGCCACCATCATCAACGTGGTCCGCCGCGCCTTGCCGCCATTGGACGTGCTGCTGCCGCCGCCGGCGAACATGGCGACGTAGAGCACGAGGCCGACGAATACGATGATCACCACGAGGCCAATCACGAGCGTGGATGTGCCGCGGAACAGGTCGTCGAAGAACATGGACAGCATGGGTAGGGCGGCCGTCTTGTCTATAGGTTGTGGCTAACAAACGTGATTATAAAATTACCCTAATAGCCCATAATACAGGAATTTACGCCGTTTGTGAATACTCTCTAAGCGGCTACTCCGCCCCCGCCGCGCGGCGCGTCCGCACCGGGTCCGTTCCGAGCATGGGCTGGGGGGCGAATCGGCCGTCGAAGGCCCGGATGGCCTCGTCGACCTGGCGGCGGATGTCCGCCAGCTTGCCCTCGTGCACCACTTTCAGGCCGAACAGGTCCTTGACGTAGAAGACGTCGACCGCGCGTTCGCCATAGGTCGTGATATGGGCGGACTGGATCTGCAGATTGCAGCGGGTCAGGGCCCGGGTGACCGTGTGCAGGAAGCCCGGACGGTCGCGGCCGTTGACCTCGATCACGGTGTGGGTGTTGGACGCGGCGTTGTCGATCAACACGCGCGGCTCGACGGTGAAGACCTGATCGCGGGTCGGGTAGTTCGGCCGTTGGCGTTCGAGCTCGGCGTTGACGTCGAGCCGGTTGGTCAGCGCCAGCTCGAGCCGCGCCCACAGGCGCTGCAGGCGCTCGGGCCGGTCGAAGGCCATGCCGTCGAAATCCTGGATCCAGAACGTGTCGAGCGCCATGCCGTCGGACATGGTGAAGATCTTGGCGTCGACGATGCTGGCGCCGGAGACGGCGAAGGCGCCGGCCAGCCGCGCGAACAGGCCGTGCGTGTCGAGCGTATAGACGGTGACCTCGGTGATCGCGCGCCGCGTGTCGACGCGGTGCGCGACATGCAGCGGCTTGGGCGCCTTGGCGGCGGCGCGCACCAGCCCGGCCTGCCAGGCGAGCGTCGGCGCGTCGAACGACAGCCAGTAGGCGGGCAGGCCGCTGGCGAAATGCGCGTCTTTCTCCGCGTCGCTCCAGCCGGCGAGCAGCGGCGCGACATCCGCTTGCGCCTGCTTCACGCGCTCGGCGCGGCCGCCCTGCAAGGTGCCGCCCGACAGCATGTGTTCGGCGGCGTAGTAGAGCTGGCGCAGCAGGGCGGCCTTCCAGCCATTCCACACATTGGGGCCGACGGCGCGGATGTCGCAGACCGTCAGCACCAGCAGGAGGCGCAAGCGCTCCGGCGATTGCACCAGGGCGGCGAAGTCGGCGATGGTCTTGGGATCCTGCAGGTCGCGCTGGAAGGCGGTGCCCGACATCGCGAGGTGATAACGCACCAGCCAGGCCACGGTCTCGGTCTCGGCGTCGCTCAGACCAAGGCGCGGGCCGAGCTGCATGGCGACGTCGGCGCCCAGCACCGAGTGGTCGCCGCCGCGGCCCTTGGCGATGTCGTGCAGCAGCACCGCGAGGTAAAGCACCGGCCGCGACAGCACCTTGTGCACGATCTTGGTCGACAGCGGATGGTCTTCCTCGAGGTCGCCGGTCTCGATGCGCGAGAGGATGCCGATGGCGCGGATGGTGTGCTCGTCGACCGTGTACGTGTGGTACATGTCGTGCTGGGTCTGCGCCACGACGCGGCCGAAATCCGGGATGAACTTGCCGAAGACGCCGGCCTCGTTGAGGCGGCGCAAGGTCGTCTCGGGATCCTTGCGCGACGTCAGCATCGCCATGAACAGGCGATTGGCCTCGGGATCGGCGCGCAGCCTGGCGTCGACCAGCTTGATGTTCTGCGTGATCAGCCTGAGCGTCGCCGGATGGATGTCGATACCGTTCTCCTGCGCGACATGGAACAGGCGTAGGAAGCGCACCGGCTCGCGCGCGAAATCCTCGGCGCCGCCCACCGCCAGCCGCTCGCCGTCGACCTTGAAACCTTCGAGCTGGCGCGGCTTGAGCGCCGACAGCAGGAACGCCAGCTTGGGCTTGCGCCGACGGCTCGCCTCGAGCGCGGCGATGAAGATGCGCGTGAGGTCGCCGACCGTCTTGGCGTGCAGATAGTAGTGCTTCATGAACCGCTCGACGCCCTTGCTGCCGGGTCGGTCGGCGTAGTGGGTGCGCCGCGCCACCTCGCGCTGCAGGTCGAACGACAGGCGATCGTCGGGGCGGCCGGAGAGGTAGTGGATGTGGCAGCGCACCGTCGAGAGAAACCGTTCGGCGCGCTGGAACTGGCGCGCCTCCGCGGCGGTCAGCACGTCCTTGTCGACCAGCTCGGCGACGCCCTCGACGCGGTAGAGGTACTTGGCGATCCAGTACAGCGTCTGCAGGTCGCGCAGGCCGCCCTTGCCTTCCTTGACGTTGGGCTCGACGACATAGCGCGAGTCGCCCATGCGCTGATGACGCGCGTCGCGCTCGGCGAGCTTGGCCTCGACGAAGTCGCGGCCCTCGCCGACGAGGAATTTCTGCGCGAAGGCCTGCTTGAGCTCGTCGTGCAACGCGCGCTCGCCCCACAGCCAGCGCGTCTCGAGCGTCGCGGTGCGCACGGTGTGGTCGCGCTCAGCCTGGCGGATGCATTCCTGTACCGAGCGGGTGGCGTGGCCGACTTTCAGGCCGAGGTCCCACAGGAAGTACAGCATGTACTCGACGATCTGCTCGCCGCGCGGTGTCTGCTTGTAGGGCAGCAGGAACAGCAGATCGATGTCGGATTGCGGCGCCAGCTGGCCGCGTCCATAGCCGCCGGTGGCGACCAGCGCGATCTGCTCGGCCATGCTGGGATTGGCCGCCGGATAGACGCGTTCGACGACGAAATCGAACAGGGCGCGGATCAGCTGATCCATCAGATAGGAGGTCGCGGCCAGCACCGCCGGCCCGTCATTGACCAGCTGCGCGTCTTTCTCAGCTTCGCCTTCGAAGCGCCGGCGGATCTCGGCGCGGCCAGCGGCCAGCGCGTCCTTGAACGCCGCCAGCACCGGCGCGCGCGGCGGCTCGCCGCCCTCGGCGGCGTCGCCGCAGATGCGCTCGATGGTGGCGAGCAGCGCCTGCCGGCTGATGATCGCGCGGCGGCGAAGGATGGTGTCGTACAGCGCGGCCATGGTCGCGGCGCATCATACAGGTCGCCGGCTCGCCGCGACATCGCCGATCGGTTTGTCAATCGGCCGTTCGTCCGTTTATGCTTGGGGAACGGCGACGCGATCGCCGTCGACAAGGGAGACAACCATGCGCCCTCGTCTCCTCCTCGCTCTCGCCCTCATGGCCGCGTTCGCCGGCGCGCCCGCCGCAGTGCTCGCGCAAACCGCCAAGCCGCCCGCGGCACCGGCTCCCGCCGCGCCGACGACCGAGCTGATCGACATCAACACCGCCGACAAGGCGACGTTGATGACCCTGGACGGCATCGGCGAGGCGCGCAGCGACGCCATCATCAAGGGCCGCCCCTACCGCGCCAAGAACGAGCTGGCCGACAAGGGCGTCATTCCCGAGGCGGTCTACGACAAGATCAAGGACCGGATCATCGCCCGTCAGCCGCCGCCGAAGCCGGCCACGCCCGCCAAGAAGTAGTCGCCTAGGGGGGCATTTGATGAATGCTGCTGGAAACCTTGGCGGTCTATAAATAACAGAAGATTTTTGTTTAAAGTAGGGATTTAACATTATCGGTTGCGGAAGGGCGCCGGCTCGCCGATATGGGCGGCATGCGCATCACTCTCAGCCGGCTGCCGCCGCTCAACTCGCTGCGCGCCTTCGTGGTGGCGGCCAAGCACATGAGCTTCTCCAAGGCGGCCAGCGAGCTGCATGTGACGCCGGCGGCGGTGAGCCAGCAGATCCGCCAACTCGAGGACTATCTCGGCGTCGAGCTGTTCAAGCGCTCGAACCGCAACCTCTTGCTGACCACCGAGGGCCAGAGCTGCCTGCCCGGCCTGACCGAGGCCTTCGACGGCATCGTGCAGTCGCTGCAGCTTCTGTCGGCCGGCGGCAAGTCGGGCCCGCTCACCGTCTCGGTGGCGCCATCTTTCGCGGCAAAATGGCTGGTGCCCCGGCTCGACGACTTCCGTCACGCCCAGCCCGAGATCGACGTGCGCATCACTGCCTCGATGAACCTGGTCGACTTCGACGCCGACGACATCGACTGCGCCATCCGCTACGGCGCCGGCAACTACGCACCGCTGTTCCACGAGAAGATCCTCGAGGAGACGGTCTTCCCGGTGTGCAGCCCCTCGCTGGAGGTGATCGGCCGCCTGCCGGCGACGCCCGATGATCTGCGCCATCTCACCCTGCTGCACGACGACAGCCCCGATCAGGATCCGAGCTGCCCGGACTGGCGCATGTGGCTGCGCGCCGCCGGCGTGAGCGGCATCGATTCGGCGCGCGGCGTGCGCTTCAACCAGTCGAGCCTGGTGCTGGAGGCGGCGATCGCCGGCCAGGGCGTGGCGCTGGCCAAGGGCCGACTGGCCGCCGACGACATCCGCGCCGGCCGGTTGATCCGCCCGTTCAACGTCTCGCAGACGCTGGACTTCGCCTACCACTTCGTCTGCCCGACGCGGAAGACGGCGCAGCCCAAGGTCGCCGCCTTCCTGTCCTGGCTGCGCGCCCAGGCCGGCGGTGACGTCGCTATTGAATCGGCGACGGCGGGGCAGGCGGTGTGACCGCGCACGTCGTCGCGCGCCGGGCGCCAGCCCTGGGTCGGCGCGTCGACTCCTGGGTGGACAAGGCCTGGTTCGGGTTTCGCGCCAACGGCTTGCGCCTGCGTCGCGCCGTCCGCGACTGGGGCGCGCGCGACTCGTTCGCCGATGAGCGCGTGGCGGGGTTTGCCGACTGGTCCACCATCATCGGCGCCTCACATACACCGCTGTGGCGCCTCGCGCGGACCGACGAAGCCGGCGCGGGCGCCGAATGGAAACTGACCGCCGGCAAGGTGCAGAACCTGCGCGTCGCGGCCCGCCGCCTGAACGGACTCCTCATTCCCGCCGGCGCGCTGTTCAGCTTTTGGCGCGCGCTGGGCCGGCCGACCGGCGCCCGGGGCTATGTTGCCGGCCGCGAGCTGCGCGAAGGCTGCATGGTGGCGAGCACCGGCGGCGGGCTGTGCCAGCTCTCCAACGCGCTTTACGCCGCGGCGCTCGACGCTGGACTGGAGATCGTCGAGCGCCACGCGCATTCGAAAATCGTGCCCGGCTCGCTCGCCGAGCACGGGCGCGACGCCACCGTGTTCTGGAACTATGTCGACCTGCGCTTTCGCGCCGCGGCCGATTGCGTGCTCGACGTCCATCTCGATGCGACGCATCTGCACGTGACGTTGCGCGCTCGCGACGCGGCGCCGGTTGCTACTCAGGTCGCTACTCCTGTCGCTGCCCCACGAGCGCCCGCGGCAGGCACGGGCGTGCCTCACGATCACAATCACGCCCACGATTGCATCGGCTGCGAGCAGGTGGACTGCGTCGAGTACATCGCGCCGGTGACACAGGCCGGCCACACCGCCTGGCTGCTCGACGAAGTTTGGCCGGAGTTCGACGGCTGGATGGTCAAGCGCGCGCGTGCCGGCGATCATGTATCGCTGCCGTTGGACGGCACGCGCCGCGGCCGCGCCGCCTATGCCTGGTCGGTGGCCGCGCTGCCCGAGCCGCGGGTCCGTGAACATGCAATGCTCGCCGCCGTGCGCGGCCTCGCCACGCGCCTGCTCGGCGCCCAGGGCGCGGCGCGGCAGCGCGGTCTGCTGCGGCTCGATCGCCGGCTCGCGTCGGCTTACGCGCGTGACCTCGCGCCCGAAGCCGATCGCCTGGTGATTTCGCTTAACCTCGTGCCGCATCTGTGGCGCGCCGGCGTGCTCGGCGGACGGCACTACAGCGTGCTGCTGAACCGCGCGCCACTGAGCCTGCTGCACGCCCAGCTCGACCGCGCGCATGCGCTGCATCCGGACTCACCCACCCTTGCCGACTTCCGCGCCGACGCCGCGTTGGTTGAGGCGGAGGAGGAAGCCCTGCGCGGCGCCCATGCCCTGGTCACGCCGCACGCGGCGGTGGCGGCCTATTGCCGTGCGCGCTATGGCGGGCTGGTCCAGCAACTCGACTGGTCGCTTCCCCCCAAGGTACACGACACGTCGCACGACATCGCACACACGTTCGCGCCGCGCCGCGCCGTGCTCTTCCCTGCCTCTGCCCTGGGCCGCAAAGGCGCCTACGAAGTGCGCGCCGCCTGCCGCGCGCTCGGCCTGCCAGTGCGCGTGCTGGGCGAAGCGAGCGAGGGCGGAGACTTCTGGTCCGGCGTCGATGCGTCCCCCGCCGATCGCCGCGACAAGTGGGCCGGCGTCGCCTGCGTCGTCCTGCCGGCCTTTGTCGAGCACCGCCCGCGCCTGCTGCTTCAAGCGCTCGCGCGCGGCGTGCCGGTGCTGTGCTCACAGGAGTGCGGTCTGTCGGACGACATACCGGGTGTGCGCATCGTGCCGGCCGGTGACGCCGCGACCTTGACCACGGCGCTCGCGCAGGCCCTGTCGCGGTGAGATAGACTGGATCTCGGGACGAGCCTTCGATGGCCCGTTCCGTCGCGCGTCTGGTCGTCTGGCTGCTGCTGGTCGGCGCTCACTTGCTCTTCCTGCCGAAGTACTCGCCCGACCTGAACCCCATCGAGCAGGTCTTTGCCAAGCTCGAGCACTTCCTGCGCAAGACCGTCGCCAGGACCGGCGACGCCATCTGCGATGCCATCGCCGAGACTCTCCAGCGCTTCCCCGCACACGAGTGCGCCAACGTCTTCGTCAATTCAGGCTACGCTCGTGCCGAGTGTCATCACGCTCTAGGATGACCTATCACCGTGGCGAACTGGCGATCTGGAGGATGACATGGCCCGATTGCAAACGCCGATCTGCGCGCGGCTCGGCATCGAGTATCCCGTGCTCCAAGCCGGCATGGGTTGGGTGGCTCGCGCTGATCTCGCCGCTGCTGTTTCAGCCGCCGGCGGCCTCGGCGTGATCGGGGCGGGGTCGACCATGACCCGCGACGAGCTACGCAGCGATATCCGCCGCGTGCGTGCGCTGACGGACAAGCCGTTCGGTGTCGATATCCTGTTCGCCACCATTGGCGGCAAGGGCGGGGAACTCGGCGTGGCCAGCTCCGGCGCATCCGTGGCCGCACGGCCGAGTCCTGGAACACCCCCAGGTCAGGGCGGCGAGGCGCGCGACGACGTCACCCGCATCAGCCAGTACACGAACGCGGTCCAGCAGATGATCGATGTCGTCCTGGATGAGCGCGTGCCGGTGCTGATCTCGGGTCTCGGCAGCCCGGCCGCGGTGATTCCCGCCGCCCGTGAACGTGGCATCTACGTCATGTCCGTGGTCGGCGCGGTCCGCCATGCCATCAAGGCCGTCGCCGACGGTGTCGATGCGGTGATCGCCTCCGGCATGGATGGCGGCGGCCATGTCGGCAGCATCGGCACGGCGGCGCTGGTCCCGGCAGTGGTCGATGCCGTCAAGGTGCCGGTCATCGCTGGCGGCGGGCTGGCCGATGGGCGTGGGCTTGCGGCCGCCCTGGCTTTCGGAGCCCAAGGCGTCTGGATGGGCACGCGCTTCATCGCAACGCCCGAGTCGCGCAGTCATCAGAACTTCAAGCGCAAGATCGTGGACACCGAGGTCGCCGGCACGACCGTGACACGGGCCCACAGCGGCAAGCCTTGCCGGCTCATAGCGAACGACTTCACACGCTCCTGGATCGGCCGTGAGAAAGAGATCAAACCCTTCCCGCTGCAGGCCCTCGAGGTCGGGCATGCCGCATCCGAGGTCGGCCGGCTCGAAGGCGATGTCGAGAACGGCGTGCTGCCGACAGGTCAGAGCTGCGGATTGATCGCCGATGTCGTGCCGGCCGGCGAGGTCGTTCGGCGGGTGGTGGACGAGGCGCTGACGGCAATGAAACGCATGCGGGCGCTCGGCGGTTGAGTATGTGCCGGGGCAGCGAAAGAACGAGACCCAAAATCAATCGCCGAAGCCCCGGGCGCGTTGCGCGCCATCCACGTAGGGCTTGGGATGGCGCGTATACGAGGCCGCGCCGCCGCTATTGCAAGCGCGTCTCGCGCATGGCCGGGACTCGCTAGAGCGCGATCCAATCGAACAGACCCAACTGTCATCCCGAGCGTAGCGAGGGATCTAGGCAGCTTTCCTGGATCCCTCGCTACGCTCGGGATGACAGCACTGATTCGATCCGATCGGAACGTGCTCTAGAGTTTCGAGACCCTTACGCTTGCGTCGGCGCGTTTTTCGAGGCCGGGGAGGAGTTCGATCCCGAGGCCCGGTCGGCCGGAGACCGTGACCTGGCCGTTGGCGACGACCGGCAGGCCCTCGCTCACTTCCCGGTACCAGCCGGTATAGAATGCGCGCACGCATTCCTGGATCAGCGCGTTGCGCGCGTGCAGCGAGAAATGGCACGAGGCCGCGTAGACGACCGGTCCCGTGCAATCGTGCGGCGCCACGGGCACGTGATAGGCCTCCGCCATGCCGGCGATCTTGCGCGCCTCGGTCAGGCCGCCGCACCAGGAAAGGTCAAGCATGGCGACGCCGGCGGTGCCCGTCTCCAGATACTCCCGGAACGAATGCGTGGTCGCGAGGGTTTCGGAAGCGCAAGTCCACGCTTTGGAGTGCCGCGCGTATTCCGCAAGGTCGCCGATATTGTCGAGCCGGAACGGGTCCTCGTGCCAATAGGTGCCGTAGGGTTCGAGGGCGCGGGCCAGTTTCTTGGCCATGGGCAGGCTCCACAGCGAGTGGAACTCGACCATGATGTCCATCTTGTCGCCGACCGCTTTGCGGATTTTCTCGAAGGGTTCGAGCGCGCGCTTCAGTTCCTCTGCCGAGATGTCCCACCCGTGCGTGCGTTCGGCGGCGATATCGAAAGGCCAGATCTTCATGCCCGTGATGCCCTGATCGAGCAGGGAATGCGCGAGCTCATCGGCGCGATTGAGGAACGCGTCGAGATCCTCGTAAGGCCCGTCGCCTTCGCCAAGATGCCAATTGGCGACGGCCTGGGCTTGGGCGTCGCGGATGTATTTGTAGCCCGCGCAGGTGTTGTAAACGCGAATCGAGTCCCGGCTCTTGCCGCCGAGCGCCACGCACACGGGCAGCTTCAGCGCCTTGCCGAAAATGTCCCAGAGCGCGATATCGATCGCCGAATTCCCGCGCGTTTCCACGCCGGCCGAACGCCAGCCGAGATAGCCTTGCAGCGCCGCGCCGATCGCGTCGATCGCCATCGGATCCTTGCCGAGCAGCTTGGGTGCGGCTTGTTCGTGCAAATAGGCCTCGACCGCGCCGGGGCCGAAAAACGTCTCGCCCAGGCCGACGATGCCCTCGTCGGTATGGAGCTTCACCCACAGAAGGTTGGCGAACTCCCGCAAGCGCAGCGTTTCGATCGCGACGATCTTCATGGGCGATCCTCAACCGACGTTTCCCGGATGGGCGGCCGATCCGCCCCCGATCGACGGCAGAATAGCCCGGCCCTGATCCTCTCCGAAGGGGGAAGCGCGTAGCGACAACGTCCGTCGCAACAGAATCGTCGTCTTGACCGATATGCAGCACCCCAGACGTGCGACTGTGGCCTGTCTCGCACAGTGCGGGCGCGTTTCGCCTGTCGCCTGCTCCGCGCGATCGCGCTTATCGTGCCGGCCGGCGACGCCGCGACCTTGACCACGGCGCTCGCGCAGGCCCTGTCGCGGTGAGATAGACTGGATCTCGGGAGGAGCCCTCAATGGCCCGTTCCGTCGCGCGTCTGGTCGTTTCGCTGCTGCTGCTGGTCGCCGCATGGGCGCCGACGGTGGCGCAGTTCGATCCGGCGAAGGTGCCGGCGCAGGCGCCCGGCGTCGCCGCGCTCTATCCCGAGCCGCGCGTCGCCTACACCACGCCGTCCTTCGCGCCCGGCCGCGCCGACTTCACCTCCCATGCCGAGCTGACGGCGTTTCTCGCGACGACCATCGA
>Ga0194129_10000513_pt1 | contig 73733 bp, 51 predicted proteins | sample TA2KigCa35mmetaG_FD_150862 | JGI IMG/M metagenome (GOLD analysis project Ga0194129, IMG submission 150862) | Freshwater microbial communities from Lake Tanganyika, Tanzania - TA2015038 Kigoma Deep Cast 35m | ecosystem: Environmental > Aquatic > Freshwater > Lake | place: Tanzania: Lake... | reverse complement strand
TCTGGACTTGCGTGAGCTTGCCCCGTGGGCGCCCGGGCCTTCGGACGCTCTCGCCGCGCGGGCTCTCCTTCTCGCGGTCCACGCCACGGGTGTTGCCATCGCTCGCGAGCGACGGCAACGCCGTCATGAGCGCTCGCCGTCACGGCATGTCGAAGGATTGCATCGCCGCAGACACCCCAGGTGCGCCAGCGCCGCCGATGTTCATCTCGCCACCGTTGCCGCCGGGTCCGCCTTTGCCTGCTGCACCCGCCTTGATCGGCACGGCAGCCTCGTCGGTGTCGGGCTTGGTACCCAGGTAGGCGAGCCCGATGCTGTGACCGCCGCGCCCTCCGCCGCCGGCGCCGCCGCGCCCGCCGGCGCCGCCCTGGCCGCCCTTGCAGGCGTCGCTGCTGTTGCCTATGCCGCCGCCACCGCCGCCGAAGCCGGCGCCGCCCTCTTGGCCCGCGCCGCCCTGGCCGCCCGCTCCGCCGCTCTTCGCGGTGAGCGAGCCGCTCTTGAACGTGATCTTCGCGTTGAGCGACACGAGCGCGATCGAGCTCCCACCCGAGTCGCCGCCGCTTGCGGACTTGCCGCCGCAGCCGCCGCTCCCGCCGCTCCCACCGCTCGGAGCTGCGAACATCGTGTCTGTGCAGGACTTCTTGCCGCTCCCGCCGCCGCCCCCGCCGCCGCCTTGGCCCGGTGTCCCGTTCGACTTGCCGGCTCCACCGACGACGCCGACGAAGCCCTTCGTGACGTCAAGCGTCCCGAGGCCCACGGCTCCGTCGCCAGGCATCCCCGGGACGCCCGGGAGTCCTGCCGTTCCGTCCTTGCACGCGATACCGGCAGCGGTCTGCCCCGCGCCGCCGTTCGAGTATGCGACCAAGGGCTGGGAGTTTCCGGACGTGCCGGCGGCACCATCGAATTCGTTACCGACTCCGCCATTACCGGCGATCGAGAGGCTCAGGTCGTCGCAGGCCGTCTTGGGCGCGACGTCGGGTTGGACGGACGCGTTGCTTATGCAGCCGGTCTTGCCTTGCGAGCCCTTGGTTCCGGATTTCGCTGCCATCGGCTCGCTCGCCCCGGTCGCACCGGCGGCCGCATCGCCCGCCGTGAGGTCGACATCTTCTAGGTCGAGCGTCGCCTCGCTGACCAGCAGCGCGATGCTGCTGCCGCCCGGGTTCGTGGCGTTGGCCGCGACGATCGCGACGTCGCGAAGGCGGCTCTGGCCGGCACCGACGACCCGTAGCGCGATCTGGTCTGTCACGCCGTGGAGGGCGCTCTTCAGCCCTGCCTTCGGCCTCCAGTTTTTCGCGCAGTCGAGCCCGCCGTACACGTCGATGCCGGAGGGCAGCTGCGCCGACTCCGTGAATTTCTCGCCGCACACGTAGAGCGCCTTGGCGCCGGTCGAGGCTGCGTGCGCGATCGCCTTGTCGAGGGACGCGAACGGCTTCTCCTTCGTCCCTTCGGCGTCGGCCGAGTTGCTCCCTTTGGTCGTCGACACGAACACGCCGCACGAGTTGGCCACGGCATCGTTCGCCAGCTTGGGATCGCACGACGTGGGCGCGCTCCCGCCCGCGCCACCCTCACCCGAGGTCGCGGCCCCGCCGTGGCCTCCGGCCCCGCCGTGTCCGGGCGCGCTCGAGCTCGTCGACGAGGCCAGCCCACCGCCGCCAGCACCGAGGCAGTTGCCCTCGCGACAATCGGCCGCGAGATCGGCGCAGCCTCCGATGCCAAGCGCGGCGCCGCTGCTCGTCAACGTGAGCGCAGCGAGGAGTCGATGGAACGAAGCGGAAGTTCGAGTCACGGCGAGTCTCCGGATGCGATGGCGGAAGGGGACGAAAGCGAAAGGGGCGACAGCGCGGGTCAGAACGAGCCCGACATCATGACGCCCACGCGGTCTGGCCCCACGATGGGGAGCCACGCGGTGTACGAGGAGGCGATGGTGGGCCTGAAGACGAAGGAATAGGCGGCGGTTCCTGCCGCGACGACGCCCGAGCTCACGAGCAGGCCGGTCGCGGCGTTGCGCTGCGACGAGGCGCGATCGTAGGTGTCGATGAGGTCGCCGCAGTCGGCTGGGCAGACCTTGCCAGCCGCGGCAAGCTGCTCCTTCAGCGTGTCACCGTCCTTCTCGCTCGAGCTCGACGCGAGCCACAGTCCGACTCCTCCTCCGAGCAAGGCGACGGTCGCTCCGGCTCCTACGAAGACGGGCCACAGCGGCGCCGCGCTTGCCTCGTCTGGCGCGGCCTGGTCGCGTGGCAGGTGGGCAGTCGAGGGTGTGGGGTCCTCGTGCGAGCTCGCGTCCGTCCGCGGCGCCAGGGTCGGGAGGGGCGACAGGCTCAAGGTCAAGGTCTGCTCCCCACCGCCGACCGCGCTGAGGCTCACCGTCTCGCTGCGATGCCCCTCCTTCGTGAAGGTGAGCGTGTGCGCGCCCGGCTCGATGAACAGCAGATCGGCGAGGGGTGCGGTGCCGGCCGCGGCCCCATCGAGCGTCACGCTGGCCCCATCGGGGAGCAGCGCGACTCGAACCGCGCCTACCTTCTTGCGACACTCGGCGAGCTTCTCCTGCGTGCGCTTCTTCGACGCCTCGCTGCCGGTCGGCGGGTAGTTGCGCAGGCTCAGCGTGAGGTGCTCGGCGCAGTCGCGATGTCGCTTCTGCGCGAGCTCGACCGCGCCGAGGTTCCCCATCGTGTCGAAGCTCGACTTCAGCGCGAGAGACTCGAGGAAGAGCTTGCGGCCGGTGTCGAGATCCCCGCGCTCGACGGCGCGCATCGCCTCGGCCGCGAGCACGTCGGCCTGCGCGGAGGGGTCGACCGCGGTGGTCTTCGGGCTGCCCTTCGATGCGCTCGTCGCTGCGGCGCTCTTCGGAGCCTGCGCGCTCGAGTTGCTGCTCTTCGTTCGCGCGGGAGGTGGCGCTGCGAAGGTCGGGGCGCTCACGGCGAGCGCGACGCTCGAGCAGAGGACCGCTGCGCCGCGGCGCGCGAGTCGGACGGAGGGGCTACTTGGATTTGACATGAATCAAGATGCGCGGCTGGGACGTGGATGGCTCGGCGGCGGGCGAGCCGCTGGCCTGAGGCGCCGCGGCGCGCGGCTCGGTCGGGCTCGCGGTCGCGAGGTTCGCAGGCTCGGCAGGAGGCGGCTCATCCTCGCGGCGACTCGATGCGCTGTCCGACGACGTAGGTGCATCGAGCGCGCTCGAGGCCGTTGAGGGAGCGACCGGCGAGCCAAGAAAGGAGCGCCACCCGTTCGACGTGGAGGCTTGCCGCGCTCGGTCCGTCGCTCCTCGCGAGAGGACGAGCACGGCGGCGACGACGAGCCCTGGGATCGCGAGGCACGCGACCCACACGAGGGCGTGCGTCCGACGGGGCGGTGCGACGGGAGCGATCTCCGCGACGCTGGGCCGTACCTCGCTGCCGCTCTCCTCCTGGGCCGGTGGTGGACGACTCCGCGCGCGCGCGAGCGCGGCATCGATGGCCCGACGGTCGACCTCGCGCATCGTCGCGGCGCGTCGATCTCCCTCCGCGAGCCTCAGCATCGGCTCGCCGTCCTCGGTATGGCCCGCGAGCTCGGGCCGCGTGTGCACCTTCCCGAACGGCACCGTGCGCGGCTCCAGGTGCCTCGGCGGTGCGGCGTCGACGCGCACGGATGCGCTCGTTTGCTCCTCGACTGATGCTTCGCCCGGCGCTCTACGGGCGGGGGCCGAGGGACGTCGGGTGGCGGGAGGTGGGCTCATGTCTCCGACTGCGCATGCTCACCTCGGGCCACGTAAGCGGGCAAATAAGTAACGGCGCCGCGTCGCGCCAAGTCACTCGCGTCCGCGCCGCCTCTTCAGGCGTTCTCGAGCTCACCGATCGGAGCCGTCGCGAGGCCCGCTTCGTAGCCGTACTGCGCGATCGGCAGACCGGCGCCGCGCAGAGCTGTCAACAGCGCCCGCGAGGTGTTCCCGCCGGTCCCTCGAAAATGGACGTTGCCCTTCAGGCGACCGCCGCCTTTGCCGCAAATGAGCATCGGCATGTCGTCCTGCGAGTGCGTCCAGCCCTCGGCATGCTCGGTCACCACGAGGATCGACGACTGATCGAGCAGGTTGCCGGCGCCGTCCGGGGTGTTCTTCAGTCGTTCGAGGAAGTAGGCCAGCTGGCTCATCGTGAACTTTACCGACTCGTGCTGCTTCGTCCACGGCGCAGGCTCGGTGTGGTTCATGTAGTGCTGGCCGTCCTTCGAGCCCGCTGGCCACATGATGACGCCGGAGCCGCACGTCGAGAACATGATCGAGAAGCTCTGCGTCAGGCGGCAGGCGAGCGCGAGCGCCATAAGGTCACTCATCACCTTGTTCTTCTCGACCATTTGCTCGTTGCCCCCGAGGTCGGGGAAATTGCCGGGCGCTACCGGCTTCGTGCACTCGGCGACCGGCGCGCTGAGCCGCTTCTCGAGCTCGCGGACGCTCGTGAAATGCTGGTCGAGCCGCTGCTTGTCGCGGTTTCCGAGGCGCTTCTCGAGCGACTCGATCTGCCCCGCGACCGCGTCGAGCACGCTCGCACGAGCCTTCAAGACGAGGGGCGCGACCGTGCCCATTCCGAAGAGCCGGTTGTAGAACGCCTGTGGCGACTCCTCCGAAGGGTTGACGTTCGTCTCGCCGCCGACGCTGCCATTGTGGCTGAGGTACTGGAACGACGTCCCCTCGTCGGTGCCTCGGAAGCGCGTGACCGCGACCTCGAGCGACCGGTAGGGCGAAGCGTTCGTCGCCTGGAAGTGATCGGCCGCGAACTGATCGACCGACTTGTACTTGAACGTCGACACGATCGTGTCGCGCACGTTGTCGACCTTGAGGTGCGGGCCGCCGCTGCAGACGGCCGAAATCCCCGAGTGGTGAGGGTGTCGCGGGGTCTTCACGCTGAGCCCCGAGACCACGCTCACGTACTCCTTGTGCGGTACGAGTGCCGTGAGCGCACCGTCCGCTGGAGGTTGCCAGTTCGCGCCGGTGCTCGTCGGCGTCCACGAGTCGAGGCGCACGCCGTTGCCAAAGAACCACAGGCCGAAGCGGGTCGGGAGCGCGTCGCCGTCAGCGAACGCCGTTCCGTTCGAGTCGAGCATGGCTTCGAGCATCGGGAGGCCCACCCCGACGAGGGTGCCCCCGAGGAGGCCTTTCAACATGGCGCGTCGGTCGATCGCGCGGCGGGGCAGGGAAGAACGGCTCATGGCGTCTCCTTCGGCTGGCCGACGTAACGGAAACCCTCGTTCAGGACCATCGACGTGACGAGCTTCTTGAAGTCGTAGTCGGTGCTGACGAAGCTCTCGATCAGGGAGTTCACGGCGCGCCCGTCGCCCTTGCGATCGAGGCGCGCGACGGCGTGCTGATAGAAGCGGCGCGTGATGCACGCTCCGACCTCGGGCAGCTCGGCGATGAGGCCGGCGAGCTCCGTCGCGCCCGCGAAGGGCTTTCCATCGAGCTCGCTCGTCACGTCGATCGGCAGTCCGTTGTCGAGCTCGCGCCAAGCGCCGATCGCGTCGAAGTGCTCGAACCCGAAGCCTATCGGGTCCATCAGCTGATGGCAGGACTTGCACTCGTCGTTGAGTCGATGCTCCTCGAGCCGCTCGCGCAGCGTCTTCGGTTGGTTCGGATCCGATGGGGGGAGCTCGGTGCTGACGCCCATCGGCGGCGGCGGCACGTCCTGACACAAGAGGCTGATGCGCACGAAGCGGCCACGGTGCGTCGGCGAGGTCGCCGTCTTGTGCGCGTTCAGGGCGAGGAATCCGGGCGAGGTGAGGAGTCCCGCCCGCCGCCCGTCGTCCGGGAGCGTGACGGAGACGAACTCGGGCCCGGTCACGCCATCGATGCCGTAGATCGCGGCGAGCTCGCCGTTGACGTACGTGCTCCGGGTCGTGAAGAGCGAGCGGAAATCGCCGCCTTCGTCGAAGACCGTCGCCTCGAAGAGCTTCTCCATCTCGGTGCGCATCGAGACGCCAAGTGTCTGCGAGAACGACGGAAACATCTCGGCGTTCTTGTCGAGCTGGTCGAGCCTCGCGATGTTCATGAAGTCGCGGAAGAAGCGGACGAGGGGTGGACGCGCCTCGGGTGAGGCGAGGAGGTACTCCACCCCGGCGGCGACGAGCGACGGGTCGTCGAGCAGGCCGCTCTCGGCCGCGTCGAGTAGATCCGTGTTGGGCGGCGCGTCGAGGAGCAGGTAGCTCACGCGCGACGCGAGCTCGGTCCCGGTCAGCCGAAGCAAGCCCTGGTGCTCGAGATCCTCGGCCCCCACCGGCTCACCAACCTCGATGCGGAAGAGGAAGTGAGGCGACTGCAGCAGCGCGGCGGTGCCGAACTTGAGCGCCTCCGCCGTCGTGTTCGTGTACGCGCCGACCTCCTTCGTCACCGCGACGAGGCCGTCGACCTCCTCGGTGTCGAGCCGCCGGCGCCATGCGAGCCTGCCGAAGCGCTCGAAGTAGGCGCGCACGCAAGGATCCTCCGAAGTCTCGGGCGAGCAGCCCACGATCGAGTCCCGCCACGCGTCCTCTTTCCACACCTGATCGAGCACGGCGTACGTCGCGTGCTCGTACTCTTCAACCTCGAGCGGCGAGATGGTCTTCATCGCCGCAGCGATCGAGCGAAAGCCGTAGGCTTGGTCGTCGGACGGCAGCTCGCTCGCCTGCGGCACCGTGAGCTTCTCGCCGAAGAGGGCGCGCCAGGTGTTCTGCACCTGGACCGAAGTGAGACGGTGAATGGTCGCCGGCTCTGGCTCGAACGCGGCCTTCGGCTTCGGTGGCTCGGTGAGTACGTTGCCGCCCGGTGAGTCGCCGCCGATGGCCCCAACGCAGCCCGCGGCCGCGGTTGCGACGACGAGCGCGCTCGCACCTCGAGCCCAGCGACGCCGACGAGAAAGTTTCGTCTCCATGAGCCGACGAGATTATCGCAGCGCGGCTCCCGAGCCCAGCTGACATTCCGTCTCCCGCAGCGGCCCGAGGTGCGCCGTGGTAGGGTCCCCGCGTCCGGAGCGCCGACATGACGATCGCATGGATTTTTCCTGGTCAGGGCTCACAAGCGGTGGGGATGGGGAAGGCGCTCCACGACGCGTCTCCCGCGGCGCGCGAGGTGTTCGCGCGGGCCGACGAGGCGCTCGGTGCGAGGTTGTCGACGCTCTGCTTCGACGGGCCCCTCGAGTCGCTGACCCTCACGGCCAACACTCAGCCTGCGATCGTGACGACGAGCCTCGCGGTGCTCGCGGCGCTCCGGGAGCGTGTCGGCGCGTTGCCGTCGCCGGTGTGCGCGGCGGGACACTCCCTCGGCGAGTACGCGGCCCTCGCCGCTGCTGGGGCCCTGTCGATCGAGGACGCCGTTCGGGTCTGTCGTGCTCGCGGCCGAGCGATGCAGGACGCGGTCCCTCCCGGTCAAGGCGCGATGGCGGCCGTGATGGGCGTGGACGACGCGGTGCTCGTCGCCGCGTGTGACGAGGCGCGCGGCGAGGGTGGGGTCGTGAGCCCAGCGAATTTCAACGCTCCGGGTCAGACGGTGATCGCGGGCGACGCGGCGGCCGTCGAGCGTGCCGCGCAGCTCGTCAAGGCGCGTGGCGGCAAGGTGATTCCTCTCAACGTGAGCGCACCCTTCCACTGTGCGCTGATGGCGCCCGCGTGCCGCGCGGTGGCGGAGGCGCTCGGCAAGTCGCGGCTCGAAGCCCCCGCCTTCGACGTCCTCGCGAACGTGGACGCGGCGCCGCGCAAGGACGTGGTCGGCGTCGTCGACGCGCTGGTCCGACAGGTCGACAGCCCGGTGCAGTGGGTGAAGACCATCGAGGCGATGCGGGCCCGCGGGGTCACGCACCTCCTCGAGCTGGGGCATGGCAAGGTGCTGGCCGGCCTCGTGAAGCGAATCGACAAAGAGCTTCGCGTCGTAGGAGTTTCCGATCCGGCGGGCGTCGACGAGGCGGCCGCGTTGTTCTCGGGAGGTGCTGCGTGTTCGACCTGAAGGGAAAGACGGCGCTTGTGACCGGCGGCTCGCGCGGCATCGGTCGCGCCATCGCGGAGGGCTTGGCGGCGCAAGGGGCTCACGTCGTCGTCAACTACGTCCGCGGGGAAGACCGCGCGCGCGAGGTCGTCGCAGCGATTGAGGCGATCGGCGGGAGCGCCGAGATCCTCGGCTTCGACGTCGCCGACATGAGCGTCGCCGAGGAGCAGGTCACGGCCCTCGCAAAGCGGCTCGGCAAGCTCGACATCCTCGTCGCGAACGCCGGCATCGCGATCGATGGGTTGCTGCTCCGCCTGAAGGAGGAGGACCTCGATCGCCTCTTCGACGTCAACGTGAAGGGCGCGCTCGGCTGCGCGAAGGCTGCGATCAAGGCGATGATGCGCGCGAAGGGCGGGCGCGTCATCTTCCTCTCGAGCGTCGTCGGCGAGATGGGCAACGTCGGGCAGACCGGCTACGCGGCGTCGAAGGCTGCGCTCCTTGGCATCACGAAGTCGCTCGCGCGCGAGTACGCGAGCCGCGCCATCACGGTCAACGCGATCACACCGGGCTTCATCGAGACCGAGATGACGCAGGCGATCCCCGATGCCGCGCGCACGGAGCTCGCGAAGGCGATCCCGCTCGGGAGGATCGGCACTTCCGCGGAGGTCGCTTCGGCCGCGATCTTCCTCGCCTCGGACGAAGCGTCCTACGTGACGGGCCAGGTCCTGCGTGTCAACGGCGGCATGTATCTCTGAGCGCTTGTGGTCGTCGCGGCCCGGTTTTTCGAGTGCAGCGGCGTCGCCGATCGGGTAACAGCCTTCGCGTTCACAGGGAGAATCACATGGCGGACAAGGACATCACGGCCGAGGTCAAGCGCATCATCACCGAGCAGCTCGACGTCGACGAGGCGGACATCAAGCCCGAGTCGACGTTCATCGACGACCTCGGAGCCGACTCGCTCGGCCTCGTCGAGCTCGTGCTCGCGTTCGAGGAGGCGTTTGGCATCGAGATCCCGGACGAGGACACCGAGAAGATCCGCACCGTGCAGGACGCGGTCGACTACATCACGTCGCACAAGAAGTGAGCATCGTGTCGAGCACGCGGCAGCGTACGTGAGGCCGATGCAGCGCGTCGTCGTCACCGGGATCGGGATGGTCACTCCGTGCGGCCTCACCGCCGAGGAGACCTTCTCGTCCCTCGTGTCCTCGAAGAGCGGAGTCGGAACGATCTCGCTCTTCGACGCTTCGGAGTTTCCGGTTCGCATCGCCGGGGAGTGCCGAGGCTTCGACGCGAAGGCGATCCTAACGAAAAAGCAGCAAAAGGAGACAGCGCGCTTCTCGCAGCTGTCTCTCGCCGCGACGAAGGCCAGCCTCGCCGACTCTGGGCTCGAGCTCACCGACGCTGTCCGTGAGTCTTGCGGCACGTACATCGGCGTCGGCCTCGGCGGGCTCGAGCTGCTGTACCAGTACTCGGTGACCCTCCACGAGCGGGGGCCGGGTAAGATCAGCCCCTACTTCATCCCGCAGGTCATCGCGAACCTCGCGGCTGGGCAGATCGCAATCGAGTACGGCCTGCGAGGTCCGAGCTACTGCACCACCAGCGCCTGCGCCTCGAGCGCGCATGCGATCGGCGACGCGGCAGACTGGATTCGGCTGGGCCGCTCGAACGTCATGCTGGCGGGGGGCGCCGAGTCCACCATCACAGGCCTGGGCATCGCGGGGTTTGCGGCGATGTTCGCGTTGAGCAAGCGCAACGACGCGCCCGAGGCGGCGAGTCGCCCCTGGGATCGAGGGCGCGACGGGTTCGTTTGCGCTGAGGGAGCGGCGACGCTCGTTCTCGAGTCGCTCGAGCACGCCCTCGCGCGCGGCGCTCGCATCTACGCCGAGGTCACCGGCTATGGAGCGTCGTGCGACGGGCACCACATCACGCAGCCCGCCCCCGACGGTCGCGGCGCCATCGCCGCGATGCGCCAGGCCTTGCGCTCAGCGAACCTCGAGCCTTCGTCGATCGATTACGTGAACGCGCATGGCACGTCGACACCTCAGGGGGATGTCCAAGAGGCGAAGGCCATCCTCGAGGTCTTCGGCGAACACGCGCACGCCCCGGGCGGCTCGGCGCGCGGCGACCAGCTCTGGGTCAGCTCCACGAAGAGCGCGATGGGGCACCTCCTCGGCGGAGCCGGGGCGGTCGAAGCGGCGGTCTCGGCGCTCGCGCTGCATCGCGGCGTCGTCCCTCCGACCTTGAACCTCGAGGATCGCGACCCCGAGTGTCCGCTTGACTTCATCCCGAAGGTCGCCCGTGAGCGCTCCATTCGGCACGCCCTCTCGAACTCCTTCGGGTTCGGCGGGACCAACGCCGCGCTCGTCCTCTCTCGTTTCGACGGGTGACCTGAGCGCGACGGTACGGCACGATTCGTAGGCGTCATGAGGTAGGCATGGCCGGCGACAAGGATGTCGACATCAAGCGCATGAGGCGCGCGATTGAGCTCGCTCGTTGCGCGCGTCCCTCTCCGAATCCGCCCGTGGGCGCGATCGTCGTCGATCGCGATGGCGCCATCGCCGCGGAGTCGTACCACGTTCAGGCGGGCTCGGATCACGCCGAGGTCGCGGCGCTCGCAGCCGCTGGGGAGGCGGCGCGTGGCGGTACGTTGTACGTCACGCTTGAGCCTTGCAGCCACTGGGGCAAGACCCCGCCGTGCGTCGACGCGGTGCTGAAGTCGGGGGTGAAGCGCGTCGTCGTCGGCTGCATCGACCCCAACCCGCACGTCGCCGGCGGTGGTGCCGCACGAATGCAGGAGGCGGGCCTCGAGGTCGAGGTCGGCGTCCTCGGCGCCGACGCTCGTGCGCTCGTCACGCCTTGGAGCAAGTTTATCACGACCGGCATTCCGCACGTTTCGCTGAAGCTCGCCCTGTCGCTCGACGGACGCATCGCGACGCGCACCGGACAGAGCAAGTGGGTGACCGGACCAGAGGCGCGCGCCAAGGTCCAGCAGCTTCGCGCCCAGCATGACGCGGTGGCCGTCGGGATCGGTACCGCGCTCTTTGACGACCCTCGGCTCACCGTGCGCGACGGCGAGCTCCTCGGGTCCGCCAAGCCGCCGGCGCGGGTCGTATTCGACACGCGGCTCCGAACGCCGCTCTCCTCGCGCCTCGTCGAGACCGCTCGCGTCGTGCCGACCTGGATCTGCTGCGGCGACGAGGCTCCCGAAGACGAGGAGCGTGCTCTCTCGGCCGCGGGCTGTGAGGTGCTGCGCCTCCCGATGACGGCGGAGGGGCGCGTCGACGTCGCGGCAGCGCTCGTCCAGCTCGGCGCGATGGGGGTCGTCTCGGTCCTCTTCGAAGGCGGGGCCGAGCTCGCGGGAAGTCTCCTCGCCGCGCGGCTTGCCGACGAGCTTCACGCGTTCGTCGCGCCCAAGCTGCTCGGTCCGCGTGGTCGGCCCGGGGCGGTCGATTGGGCAGGGCCCGACACTCCGAGCGAAGCGCCGCAGATCGTGCATCCGCGGTGGGAAGTGTGCGGGCAGGACGCTTACGTCCACGGCCGAATTCGCTTCCCCGAGAAGGACGACTGACCAAGGCCCCTACCGGGGCCCGCCTCGCGTCGACAGGGCCGGTCGCTCCCTTCGGAAGCCCGACCGTCGCTGCGCCACGCAGGCATCGACTCGAGGAGTCGCGGAGCGCCGTCGCGCCGGCCTTCGGCTCACCCGTTCTTCGTCATCTGTCGGTGCACGATGCGGCGCTTGATGAGGCCAAGGTGATCGATCATCAGCTTGCCCTGCAAGTGGTCGTGCTCGTGCTGGATCGCGATCGCGAGCAGGCCGTCGGCCTTGAGCTCGAAGGGCTTTCCGTCCCGGTCCTGCGCCCGCACCGTCACCTCGGCGGCGCGGTCGACCTCCTCGCTGACGCCGGGGAACGACAGGCAGCCCTCGCGGATGCAGGCCTTGCCGGACTTCGCGACGATCTCCGGGTTGATGAACACCTTGAGGTCGCTCGGCTCATCCTCGTCGGCGACGTCGATCACGAACAGCGCCACCGCTTCGCCGATCTGCGTGGCCGCGAGGCCCACCCCGGGAGCCGCGTACATGGTCTCGGCCACGTCATCGATCAGCGCTCGAATGCGGTCGTCGATCTCGGTGATGGGCTGCCCCTGCTCGCGGAGGCGCGGGTCGGGGTAGTGCAGGATGGTGCGAATGGCCATGGCGAGTCGGGCGAGGTCGAAGCGACGCGGAGCGTCACGCGGTAGGATGTCGTCGGAAGATGGCGGTGTCGAGCGGCATGCCACGCGCGGCGAGATCTTCAACCAGCCGCGGGACGATGCCGGATGCCGAGAACGTGCCCTCGATCGCGCCGCCCGCTGCGGTTCGGCGGAACACGAACGTGAAGACGTCGCGCGGCGCGCCCTCGCGGAGCTCGGCCAGGCGAACGACCCTCACGCGGCCGTCCCGGAGTCGCCCGATCTCGAGCACCAGGTCGAAGGTGTTGGCGACGAGCTCGCGAGCCGTCGCCACGTCGACGGCGCGTGTCGTCGCGACGTCTGTGGCAAGCCGATCAATGGCGACGCGCGCGGTCGACGCAGAGTTGACGAGCAGCACCCCCGTCATGCCCTCCCGCACCGCGTCGAGCGTCGCCACGAGCGGCGCCCCCGCGAGGGGACGGCACACGAGGTTGTCCGGCGACATGCGGGCGGCTGCCCGAACGAGCTCAACGAGTCGACTCTCTTCGCCGCGCGCTCCGAGGCGCACGGCGCGGCCTCCGAAGTCATCGTCTCCGAGCGTCAGGATCTGATGCGCCCGTGGCGCTGCGAGGCAGAGCGCGCTCAAGACCTCGTCGACGCCTTGATCAGGGGGGCCGACGAGCAACACGTTCGCGCGTGCCGCCATCGCGTGCGTCAGCAACATCGCGATGCCCCGTGAAATTGCGCCGCCCCGCACCAGATCGTTGAGGGTCGTGGGCTCGCTCTTCGTTCGTCGAATCTGTAGAACCGCGCCGCCGATCGCCGCAGGCGGGAGGAGCGCCGAGAGCTTGCGACCGTCCGAGAGCTCGCGCTCGATCACGGACTCGTCGTCGGCGACGGGCCTGCCGAGATCGGCGCACAGGCGGCGGATCGCGCGGACGAGCCCAGCCTCGGTCGTGAAGCCGATGCCCTCGTAGAGCTCGGAGACCCCACGCCGCTGGAGGACGACGTCGCGCTGCGTCACGCGCATCCGGCTCACTGCCTCGTCACCGAGCAGGACGTCGAGCGCCCCGAGCGCGACGAGCTCGCGCAGCGCCATCGGCAAGAGCTGGTTCACGTCGAGCTCGGGGGCGGGGCTATCGGCCGAGACGATCCGCTCGAGGATGTCATCCACGGTCTTCACCGTGTCCGAGGTCGGTCGGGGCAGGAGCTCGAGGGGCTCGGTGCCGAGCTCGCGCTCGACCGCGACACAGAGCTCCGCGACGAACTCGCGCTGCATCCCCCGCCGCATCTCTTCGACCGCGAGCTGGCTCGTACGACCCGAGGGGGTCGCCTCGCTGCCGGCTCCCGAGAGGGCAGGGTAGGAGCCCGTCGTGCTGGCGGAGGGCCCGGACGCTGGCTCTTGCAGCATCCCGTAAGCGTCGCTCTGCCCCGACGGCGTTCGGCTTCGCGCCGTATGTTCGCCGGTGTCTGCGACACCCCGAGGGAGTCTCGGTGGCGCCGGGACATCGGACGGCACGAGGCTCCCGGAGTCTGGGTCGTGCTCGAGCGGAAAGTGGCTGACGACGTCGTCGAGCGGCCTCGTGCTCGAGCGCCGCGCCGACGACTGCTCCGCGCCGCCGGGGACCGGAGACGACGACGCGTGCGGCAAGCTCGAGGTCGTCGAGGGCTCGAGGTGCGAGCACGCGCTGGCGTCGTCGATGGGGTGCTGCGAGGCTTCGTGGCCTTGCGTCTCGTCGCCCGCCGAGTCCGCTGCGACAGCGCCTGGCGTCTCAATTCGAAGAATGAAATCGCCGATGTAGATCCGGTCGCCTTCGCGTACGAGCGTCGCGTGGGTGATGCGACGGTGGTTGACGTAGGTCCCGTTCGTGCTTTTGAGATCGCTGACGATGTAGCGACCGTCGCGCACGATCAGGCGAGCGTGCTGCTTCGACACGTTGCCCTTCGGCAGGAGCACGTCGTTGCCCTTCACGCGGCCGACCGTGATCTCATCCCGCTCGAAGACCTGTCGTCGCTCGGCGCCGCCTTTTTCGCTGATGACGATGGAGAGCATCGCTTCTTGCCGGACCAGCGAGCGGCTTACCAGATGCCGGCAGCGGCGACCACTAAACCGCGGGCCGCGGTGCAGCAGATCAGCGGCTCGACTTCAGGTCCGTCGCGGTCTGGGCGAGCAGCTCGGTCGCGACGGCGAGCACCTCCCGCTCGGTCATGCCGGCGGTGCGAAGCTCGCGGTAGATCGTACGAGCGAGGATGCGCACGCCGCGAGGGTCGCCCGAAGTCGACATTCCGCTGAAGATCCCTCGGGCGGACTCCGGGAGCGTGTCGTTCATGAGGTCGGCGTTCGTCATCATGCGCGTCCGTTCAGCAACTTCCGCGCCCATGACCAAGCGTCACTCATTTCAAGGACCTACGCGTCCATGCGTAGCGGGCTACGCGGCTCGCTGCGGCGTCCGCTTCGCGGCACGGCGTCAGGTGGCCACGATCGCGGCGGGCTCAAACCGCGCGCCTTGCGCGTCGAGGCGAAAGCTCTCGACGCCGACGAGCCCTCGCTCGTCGACCTCATAGACGTTGAACCCCGCGCGGCGGTCAGGGTCGTCGCAGACCAACGATGCGCTGGTCGCTCCCAGCACGTCGAGCTTCCCTCGCGCCGTTCCCAGCGTGCGGCGCATTCGCCGATGGAGGTGACCGTGCAGGAGCAGGCCGCGCGGGAGCACGTCGAGCACCTCCTTCAGCTCGTCACGGTCGTCGAGCGCGTCCAGCATCGCCTTCTTCAGCGAGGGTGGGCGATGCCACGGGTGATGAATCAGGATCACCGGAAACCGGGAGGAGACCTCGGAGTGTGCGAGCACCGCGTGGAGCGCCGCTCGCTGGAGCGCACCGACTTCGCCGGACGCGACGAGCGGCGGACGCGGCACCGCGGTGGAGAGGCCTACTATCGCGACGGGGCCGCGAATTCGGACGAACGGAAACGCCCGCTCTTCGTGCATCGCGCTCGCGCCGGGGAGATCGTTCGTCGCGTAGCTCGAGAGGTAACGCTCGAACCGTCGAGACTCGTAGGCGCCGCGCGTGTACGCGTCGTGGTTGCCTGGGATCACCGTGACCCGCGAGGGGTCGAGGGCGAGTTCCTCGGCGAGGAACCGTCGCGCCGCCTCGAACTCCTCTTCGAGCGCCAAGTTCGTGAGGTCGCCCGTCACGACGACGTGATCGATGTCGGCTCGCTCGCGCACCGCGCGCGCCACTGCCGACAGCGCGTAGCCCTCATGTTCGTGGCCGCGTCGTAGCCGCAGGTTCGCGAGCCCCGTGAGTCGCTTGTTGAGGCAGCGCTCGAGGGTGACGCCTTGCCACGCCGGGACGTGCAGGTCCGAGAGGTGCGCGATCTTCACCCGAGCCGTCCTAGCACCGCGCGGATCGCTCACCAACTCCGGGAAGGCCGACCGCTCGTCGCGCACCGAAACCCCAACCACTTGGCGCTCGATGAAGGGAGGGCGTGGCCGCGGCGCGCGCCTCGTAGCCACGCGCGACCGTCGATGAAGCTGCCGCCCCGGTGCACCTTGAAGTTTCCGGATGCCGGACCTCTCGGGTCGACCGTCTCGGGCTCGGCGTAGCCTTCGGCGTACCAGTCCGCGACCCACTCCGAGACGTTGCCCGCGAGATCGAGCACGCCCTCGGGGGTTCGCGCCGAGGGAAACGAGGCGACGGGCGCGAGCTCGAGGAAGCCGTCGACATCGTCGGTCCGCTCCACCTCGAGCAGCGCCGCCCGTCCATGATTCGAGAGCAGCGGGGCGTAGACCTCACCCCAGGGGTAGAGGCGTCGCGCGAACCCTCGCGCCGCGCGCTCCCACTCGGCCTCGGTCGGCAGGCGCGCGCCGCGCCATCGACAATAGCGATCGGCGTCGTCCCACGTCACCAGCGTCACGGGGTGGGCTGGGACTGCACGCCAACGACGTGCTCCAACATGGCGCGGGCCTCGGCACTCGCCGACCTCGACGCAGCGCTCATACGCGTCGTTCGTCACCTCGGTCCGATCGAGCCAGAAGTCCGAGAGCCTGACGTCGTGCGCCACCATTTCATCGGAGAACAGGCTCGTCGAACACGCCTCGCGCGACAGCTCTTCGCGGCACATCCGCTGCGCGTCGCTGACCTCCGTGAGCTCGCTGCCAACGCGCACGAGCCCTCCCTTGACGAGGACCATGCCGCGACTCGGCGCGCGCAACACGGCGATCTCCGTCTCCTGGGGGCCGGCCGGTCTCGTTGCGTGCGCGACCCCGCGCGAGGGCGCTGCGGTGGCGCCGAACAAGGTCGCCCCGAGCAGCACGGCGCGTCGCGACGAGCGCAAGACCGTCGTCGACCGTGGTCAGTGTGCGAGGATTTGCAGCGGCCGCTCGAGGACCTTCCGGAGCTCCGCGAGGAACTTCGCTCCGACGGCGCCGTCGACCACCCGATGGTCGCACGAGAGAGTGAGCTTCATGCGCTTTCCCGGGACCACCGCGTCGCCCCGGACGACGGGCTCCGCGCGGATTGCCCCGACCGCGAGGATGGCGCCTTCGGGCGGGTTGATGACCGCCGCGAACTCGTCGATCCCGAACATGCCGAGGTTGGAGATCGAGAACGTCCCTCCGGTCATCTCTTCGACCGTGAGCTTCTTATCGCGCGCGCGTGCGGAGAGCGTCTGGATTTCCTCGCTGATCTCGACCACGGACTTGCGATCGGCGTCGCGCAGGACTGGTGTGACGAGGCCCTCGTCGACCGCGATCGCGATCGAGAGATCGATCCGACGGTGGTAGACGAGCGCCTCCGGAGTGAACTGCGCGTTTACCTCGGGCGCGCGCACGAGCGCGATCGAGACTGCCTTCACGACGAGGTCGTTGAACGAGATCTTCTTGTCGAGGTCTGCGTTGAGGCGTGCCCGGAGCTCGAAGAGCGCTCCCGCGTCGACGTCGATCGTGAGGTAGAAGTGGGGGACGTCGCGCTTTGATTCGGTAAGGCGGCGCGCGATCGTGCGCCGCATCATGCTGAGCGGCTTCGAGACCGACTCCCGAGCCTCTCGCGCGACTGTGGCCGATACCGGGGCTGCGAAGGGGACCGAGGTCGGCTTCGGCGCCGCTGCCGACGGAGCGGTGACACGCGTCGCCACCGCGCCGCCGTCGAGATCGCGCGCCACGATGCGACCGCCCGTGCCCGAGCCGTGCACCGTGAGGAGGTCGAGCCCGCGCTCCCGCGCGAGCTTTCGGACGTAAGGGGAGGCTTTCACGCGGCCGCCGGTCACAAGGACGGGCGCAGTCGTTGCGGGCGTCATCGCCTCGCTTGGTGCGTCGACGCCCGCGGGGGCAGTCGCCGGAGCCGCGCCGGCGCGAGTCCCCGAGACGAGGCCCTCGGTCGACTCGCCCGGCTTGCCGATCACGGCGACGGGGTCACCGAGCCGCACCATCGAGCCCGCTGGCGCGAGGACCTTGAGGAGTGTCCCGCGGTCGAAGGAGCGAAACTCCATCGTAGCCTTGTCCGTCTCGACCTCGGCGAGGAGATCGTCGACCTCGACGGCGTCCCCTTCCTTCCGATGCCAGGTGACGATCTGGCCCTCCTCCATCGTCGGGGAGAGCTTCGGCATGTCGACGACGCGTGCCATCGGCTCAGGTCCTCCGGTAGGTGACGCGCTCCACGGCGTCGATGATGCGATGCGCTTGCGGGATCACGAGTTGCTCGAGCTTGGCGTTGTACGGCATTGGCACGTCCATCGTCGTGACGCGCAGGATCGGCGCGTCGAGCTCGTCGAAGGCGAGCCGCTGCAAGCGATCGACGACCTCGGCGCCGACGCCGCCATACGGCCAGCCCTCGTAGGCGACCACGGCGCGGTGGGTCTTCGTGAGGCTCGCGACGATCGTCTCCTCGTCGAGCGGGCGAAGGCTCCGCAGGTCGATCACCTCGCAGTCGATGCCCTTCGCCGCGAGCGCCTCGGCGGCGTCCAGGCACACGTGCACCATGCGGCTGTACGAGATGAGCGTGCAGTCGGTCCCCTCGCGCGCGATCCGGGCCTTCCCGAACGGCACGAGGTGCTCGCCCTCGGGCACGTCGCCCTTCACCGAGTAGAGCGTCTCGCTCTCCAGGTAGAGGACGGGGTCCTCGTCGCGGATCGCGGTCTTCAGCATGCCCTTCGCGTCGGCCGGAGTTGCCGGCGCGATGACCTTCAGCCCGGGCACGTTGACGTAGAAGTGTTCCATCGCGTGCGAGTGTTGCGAGCCTACCTGGCGCGCCGAGGCGTTCGGGCCGCGGAACACCACCGGCACCGAGAGCTGTCCACCCGACATTTGCCGCAGCTTCGCCGCGTTGTTCAGGATTTGGTCGAAGGCCACGGCCGAGAAGTTCCAGGTCATGAACTCGATGATCGGCCGGAGGCCCACCATCGCCGCGCCGATGCCGATGCCGGCGAAGCCTGCCTCCGTGATCGGGGTGTCGATGACGCGCCTCTCGCCAAAGCGCTCGAGCAGCCCTTCGCTCACCTTGTAGGCGCCCTGGTACTGCCCGACTTCCTCGCCCATGAGAAAGACGCGGTCGTCCCGCTCCATCTCTTCAGCGATCGCCTCGCGGACCGCCTCGCGGAAACGCATGCTCTTCATCGGGCGAACTCCCCTGCGTAGGTGGTGGGCTCGAGCAAGTCCGCCGTGGGCTCCGGGCTCTCGTCCGCGAAGCGAACGCACTCGGCGATCTCGGCCTCGACGGCTGCCTCGAGGGCCTCGACATCTTTTGCGGTCTCTGGCGAGGCCGCGAGCTCCGCGCGCAGCTGGTTCAACGCGTCGCGCTTCTTGTAGTCTTCGACCTCTTCCTTGGTGCGGTACTTCGCGGGGTCGCTCATCGAGTGGCCTCGGTAGCGATACGTGAGAATCTCGACGAGCGTCGGACCTTCGCCCCGGCGCGCGCGCTCGACCGCATCCTTCAGGCGGTCGCGGATCTCGAAGACGTCCTCGGCGACGAAGCGGTCCTTCGCCATGCCGTAGCCGTCAGCCTTCTTCGACATGTCGGTGACGGAGATCGAGCGCTCGAGTGACGTGCCCATCGCGTACTGGTTGTTCTCACAGACGAAGACGATCGGCAGCTTCCACAGCGCGGCAAGGCTCATCCCCTCGTGGGTCGCGCCGATCGACGCCGAGCCATCGCCGTAGAAGACCATCGTGACTCCGCCGTCGCTCGTATACTTCGAGGCGAACGCGACGCCCGCGGCGAGCGGAATGTGCGCGCCGATGATGCCGTGACCGCCGTACATCCGGTTCTCGGCGTCGAAGAAGTGCATCGAGCCGCCGAGGCCCTTTGAGCAACCCGTGACCTTGCCGAACAGCTCGGCCATGCCCGCGTTGGCCGTCATGCCGCGCGCAAGCGCGATGCCATGGTCGCGGTAGGTGGTCACGACGCTGTCGGTCGGGCGCATCGCGTGAGCCGCTCCGACCGCGACCGCCTCCTGACCGATGTAAAGGTGCAAGAAGCCGCCGATTTTGCCGAGCGAGTAGGCTCGGGCTGCCTCCTCCTCGAAGCGCCGGATCAGCAGCATCATCCGGTACATTTCGAGGGCCGTCTTCGCTTCCTTCATGCCGCGCGCATCCTTTAATGAAAGGCGACCGAGGGCAAGCGAAGTGTGAGCGCCGACGAACGACTTGCGGCCCGGTTCTCGGCTCGTGGTTCGCGTCGACGCAGGTCAGGTCGAGCGTCGTCGACGCGCTTGGAGCACGGCGAGGAGTCCAAGGGCTGCGAGCACCGAGGGCTGCCGCGCAGGATGCGACGAGGCGATGAACGCGCAGAGGCCGCCCGTCAACCGGACGCGCGGGCCGTCGGTCGTCGGAATCGGTTGTGGCGTCGGGGCGATCGGTGTGCACGCGCCGTCGACGCACGCCTCGCCGAGCTTGCAGAGCGACGTCCCGCCTCCCGTGCTCGAAGACGAGCTGACAACCTGCCCACCGACGCCGCCCTGTCCGCCGACGCCGCCCTGTCCGCCGACGCCGCCCTGTCCGCCGACGCCACCCTGTCCGCCCGCGCCCGTTGCGGTCGCGCTCGACGCGGTCGTGCCGTCGACGTCGTCAGCCTTCCCGCTGCAGTCCTGATCGACCCCGTCGCAGCGCTCGGGGGTGCCCGGGTGAATCTCGGCGTTCGCGTCGTCGCAGTCGTCGCCGCCGCAGCTCGTGCTTGCAAAACCGTCGCCGTCGACGTCCGCGCAATCGGCTGGGGCGATCTGATTGAAGAGCCCGAGCGCGCCCGCGGACACGCAGTTCGCGGCAGAGTCGCCGCCTCGGAAGTCGATGCTCGAGAGCGGCGGCGAGTCCTTCGACTCGACCAGGATGAGCCCTCCGCTGCCGCTTCCGCCGACCGTCAACCCTTGAGTGCTGGCTCCCTTCAGGCCGCGCCCGCCGGTCGCTTCGAGCCGCGCGCTCGCGCCGCTCGTGATGGTGTTCGCGCGGAGATACACGGTTCCACCCGCGCCGCCGCCCGCCGCGCCCGCGTAAGCGCTCTTAGGCTCTTCGCCGTTCGCGACGATCGCGCCATCGAGGACGAGCTCGGGGGCCAGCACCACGATCACTCCGCCGCCCGCGCCCCCCGCGACCTTCTGCTTTTCATTGGGCTGGCCGACGTGGGCTGTACCCCCAGAGCTCCCCATCCCTGGGTAGGGGCCGACGTCCGCCATCGACGGGTCGGTCCGCGACGCGAGAAACAGCGCCGTAAGCGCGGCGGCGCTGTCGTAGGGCTCTCCGCCGTCGGCTCCCGTCACCGTCTTGCAGTTCGGGACCCTCATGCCAGCTCCGCCGCCGCCGACATGCCCGCCTCCGCCGCCGGGGAAAGGCGTGAGGAGGTTCATGTCCGAGACCGCCGGAGTGCCTCCCGCGCCGAGCGCGGCGCCCGACCCCGTGCCCTGCGCGCTGCCTTGGTAACCTGATCCCGTGGCGTCGATGCGGCCGCCAGCGGCGATGGTCACGCGCTTGGCGTCGAGGCGCAGCCAACCGGTGGCCCCGGGCAGAGACGCGGGCGCGTACTTGGTCACGCGGAGCGTTCCGGCGATCGTGACCTCGTCGAACTGATGTCGACCGCCGAGAGAGGCGATCTGCTCCTTCCCGATCACGAGGTCCTTCGCGGTCGCGTCGAACGTGGTAGTCCCCGATGCGACGGCGAGCATCGTAGCGAGCACTCGAGCGAGCGACCTCACGTTAACATCATAACCAGATCGAGGGCGCGTGCGCCATTCAACGCGCCGAGTCGACGAGCCCGGTGGCCACGAGGGCCTGATAACCGAGCGAGAGCGTTAGGAAGCCTTCGGGGCCAAGGTCGGTCGCCTCGCCGCCGAGCGGAGCGCGGGCTCCAGCGCGAAGGCCAAGCGAAGGTCCGCTCACGCGCGAGAGGAGCGGGAGCGTCATGGTGCCGGCGACCTCGAGACCGTCGACGCGGCAGGCTCCGTGGCAGCCCTCGTGCTCGCGCCACCCGACAAACGCTCCGAGCTCGAGCCCGAACGAGTCGAGCCACAAATCGAGCAGCGCCGGACCGCGCTCGAGATCGCTGACGAAGCGCCCGAGGAACAGGGGGCGGACGCCGATGCCCCCAGCGAAGCGCCGAACCAGCGGCTGCTCCGCGGCGCCGACGCCCTCGTCGTAGGCTGCGTAGAGGCCGACCATCGTCAGGTACGTCGCGACGACGCGTGCGCCTACGGCACCACCGTCCTCACCGAGGGTGACCGTCGCGTCCGCTCCAAGGAGGAGATCTCCGTCGAGCCTCCCGTACGCACCGTCGGCGGAGTGGGGCGAGGCTTCGGCGGAGGCGCGAAAGGCGACGAGCAGAAGGGCGGCGACCGCAGCGAGGGACGCGAGGCGAGCCAGAAGGCGACGTGGTCGGTGCATGTCAGGTGAGGTTCGCGAGCGCTTCGCGGACGCGCGGTCGGATCTCGCGCGGGAACACCACCCGCACGCGAGACAAGGTCTCGTCCTTCAGCCGATCGAGGACGAAGGACACCTCGGTGGGTCGTCGGGGGCCGCCCGTGCCGAAGAGCACCGTGAGGGAGCTGTCTTCGGCGTAAGGCGTGTCGGTCGCCACGTCGAGACCGGTGTAGTAGTCGGGGTTGAATCCCTCCTCTTCGGCGATCGCTCGGACGATGGCGTACGCGGCCTCACGGCGCGGCGAGAGCTGGGCCTCTCCGTAGAGCTCCTCGGTCTTGAAGAGCACGCGTGCCCGCAAGCGCTGACAGAGATCGGCGAGGACCGGGTCGCGCGTGTCTCGCCAGCCGTTGATCGTCTCGAGCAACGCCTGATCGTCAAGGGCGAGGTAGTCGCCGAGCGACGGCGTGTCCCCGGCGGCGAACGCGACCATCGCTGCCGGGACGTTCACGAGGTGCTCCCCGTCCTGGATGAGGTGCATCGCGCGGCGCAGGATCGCGCGGATCATCCACTCGGCTGCGCGCGTCGCTTTGTGGAAATACACCTGCTGAAACATGAAGAGCCGCGCGAGGATGAAAGACTCGATGGCGTTCATGCCCTTGGGGCCGTCGATCGCGAGGCCGGGGGGCGCGCCGCCGTGACTCTCGCCGAAACGGAGGCTTCGGAGGAGCCACGGTAGGTCATAGTCCCCGTATCCGACGCCGGTCGCATGCGCGTCGCGAAGGAGATAGTCGCAACGATCGACGTCGAACGTGCCGCTCACGGCCCGGGCGAGGTAGGGGAGCTGGTGTTCGCCGCGGACGAGCCCAGCGACGCGCCGCGGCAGCTCCGGGTCGTCGCGGGACAGGATTCGATGCACCTCGGTCCCCTCGTCGAGCAGGATCTGCTCGGTCCACTCCTCGTGCGCGCGGCAGCGCCCGGTCGCGTGCTCGACCGCGTCCTCGAAGAGGTGCGAGAGCGGCCCATGACCGATGTCATGAAGGAGCGCGGCGGCGAGCGCGTCGCGCGCGCGCTCGCTCGTCAGGCGTTGCCAGAAGGGCAGCTCGTCGTGGACCTTGCGGAGGCGCGCGACGAAGAGCTGCATCACGTGAGCCGCGCCGAGGGCGTGTGAGAGGCGGGTGTGCTCCGCTCCCGGGAACGCGAGGCTCGTGAGGCCGAGCTGCCGAATGCGCCGAAGGCGCTGCACCTCGGGAGCCTCGAGGAGTCGAGGGACGATGAGCTCCTCCTCGAGTTCGAACGAGATGAGACCGTGGACGGGATCGCGAAGGAGCACGGAAGGTAGCTTAGCGCGAGTAGGTAGGCGTGCGCGGGTAGGAAGCCGATCGCCGGCAGCACGTCGAACGCCGGCAGCACGTCGAACGCCGGCAGCACGCCGAACGCCGGCAGCACGTCGAACGCCGGCAGCACGCCGAGAGGCGAGCGCGGCGATGAACTCTTCACGCACCGGGTTGGTGACGGGCCCCGCTCGGTCTATGCTGGAGGGCTCGGTTCGCGAGGACCTCCGCCGACCGCGCCCCCAGGACCACACCACGATGCCCGAACGAGGCAACAAGCGCCCCCGCGCCGCCCAGGAGTCACCTAGGCGAACGACGCTCCCGCCACCGCCCTCGGAGGCCGACAGCGTCGACGCCGCCGTGCCTGCCGCCGAGGCTGCGACTTCCGAGCGGAGGCTCGAGTCGATCCTGAGGGCCTTGCCGCGGAAAGAGCTCCTCGCGCTCGCCGAACGCATGGCGATCGAGGTCGATCCGAAGAAGCGGCTCGATGAGGTCGCGCAGATCGCCCGCGGCCTCGTGAAGCTCCCCGATGTGAGAGACCCGGCGCGGCTCCCTGCTCCGAGCGCCGCGCTCCTGCGACGCATTGCCGAGTCCGGCGGGACGCTCGTCGTGGGCGCGGTGCCCGTGGGGCTCGACGTGCTCGTGCGGCGCGGCGTCGTCTTTGCGCGGGTGGCGGACGAAGAGCTCGCGGACGAGTACCGAGAGCGGCATGGCGCACCGCAGGGAGGGCACGTCTTCGAGCTCGTGCTGCCGACGGCCTTCCTCGTTCAAATGAAGGCGAGCGACGGGGAAGATCCGCGTTCGCTCCGCGCGCTGCTCGCGGAAGCACCGTTCGAGACGGCGAGCGCGATCGCGACCCACTACCTCGGTCGGCCCAGCACGCCGCCCATCGCGCTGTCTCTCGAGCAGGCGTGGGAGGTCTTGGGTGATTCGAAGTCCATCGCGGCGGAGCTCGAGCGAGTCTCGCATCAGGAGCGGCGCCTCCTCGAACACCTCGAGGAGGTCGGCGGTGAGGTCGACACGGAAGAGCTGATGGACCTCGAGCGTGAGCCGATGCGTCTGCGCGGCTCTTACGGCGTCGCAGCAGGACGCCGCGGCGCGGCGTTTGCGCTCGAAAAGCGTGGGTTTTTGTTTCCGATTCACCCGAATCGATACGTCCTTCCGAGCGAAATCACGGCGCTCGTCGGGGCCGAGCGACGACGCGAGAGAGAGCGTCGTCGGGACGCGGTTCGCGGCAAGGTCGGCGAGGACGACCTCCTGCCGCGCCGCGCCCGGTTCTCGCGCGACCCCGGGCCGTTCTTGCTCGCGCTCGCGCTCGCCGTGCGTGAGGCCTCGCTCGCGGGCGATGTGAAGCCCGGCGTCGGAACGCCGCGCTCGCTCGTGTCGAAGCTCGCTCAACGTTTCGGGCGCTCCTTCGAGGAGACGGCGATGCTGGTGGCGCTCTCGCGCGCTCTCGGGCTCTGGGAGTCGGGCGCTCTGTCTCCGGTCGCGCCCCCTGGCACGCTCCGTCTCCGCGAGCTCTCGCGGGCTCTCTTCGATGCCTGGCGGCGCGGCGGTGCTTGGGACGAGGCGAGGCCCGAGGCCGAGCTCCTCCGACTCGCCGCCGACGCGCGCGACGTGAGCCCTGTCGGCGTCCTTCGTGAGGTGATCCTCGACGCTCTCGTCGACCTCGGAGAAGGCCAGTGGGCAGCCGTGCCCGAGTTGGTCGCCTATGTCGGTGACGATCCGCGCATGGGAGGCTTGCGACGCCTCTTCGAGCGATGGGCACGCCGGGCCAGCGTCGAGGTGCCTGAAGAGGGAGCGCTCGTTCGGCGCATCCTGCTCGATTCCTTGCCAGCGCTCGGGGCGGTCGACGTTGGCGCGACCGACGCGGCGACCGGGCACGGCGATGACTCCGCCCTGCGCCTTAGCGCCTTCGGACGCGAGGCCGTCGCGGGTGCGACGTTGAGCCGCGCGGACGAAACGACGTCCTTCGACGATGAGCGGAGAGTCAAGGTGGGCGGCGGAGTGCGGCTCTCGGAGCTGCTCGAGCTTGCGACGTTCGTCGAGCTCCGTGGCATCGACCCTGGGCTTGACCTCGAGCTCTCCGCCGCGTCGGTGAGTCGGGGGCTCGCGCTCGGTCTCGGGGCTGCCGAGATGCGACGCCGGCTCGAGGGCCTCGCGCCCCTGTCCGAGCCGGTTCGCCGCATGCTCGAAGAGGCAGGGACCGTCGTCGGGCAGGGGACGTTCACGCCGTCCGCGGGGTTCGTCTGGATCGAGGATGTCGAGGTTCGTGAGATGCTCCGCACGCGCGCCGGAGTCGCGGACCTGTTCCTCGATCCGTCGCCGCCGGGGGGGCTCCTCGTCGTCCCTGGAGTCGACGGTGAGCGCCTCGCGCGCCGTTGTCGGGCCCTCGGAGTGGAGCTCGAGCTCGAGGAGCCAGTCCTTCGTGCCCGGCGTTCGACCATCCCCCCGCCTCGCGGCAGCGAGCCAGGACGCCGCTCGACCTCTTGGCGTCCGCCTCCCTTGCCCGCGCCTCAAGGGCGAACGTCCGAAGACTGAGGGGCCGAGTCAGGCCCCGAGGCGCTCGCGGACCCACTCGCCCTCGGCCCCGGCGCGACTGACGGTGACCGTCCCCGACGGGTGAAGGAACACCTCGGTCGGCAACGAGCGCCCATTGTACTGGCTCGCCATGGTGAAGCCATACGCGCCCGCGTCGCGGATGACCACGCGCTCAGGTGGGGCGTCGCCAAGCGGGTACTCCCCGAAGTCATCGGTCGACTCGCACACCGGACCTACGACGCGCCAACCCTGCGTCTCCTCGACCGGGAGTGCGTCGAGCGGCTCGATGCGATGACGTGCGCCGTAAAGAGCGGGCCTTAATAGGTCCGTCATGCCGGCGTCGAGCACGAGCCACCGTCGCGCGCCGCTCACCTTGCGCGCGACCGCCGAGGCCACGAGCGCTCCGTGTGGTCCGACGAGCGAGCGTCCTGGCTCGACCACCAAGGTGAGCGCGCTCCCGAGCCGCTCACGCACAAGCCTCGTCGCCGCGTTCGCGAAATCTCGAGGCCGGACCGGGCACCCGGCGCCGTAATCGATGCCGAATCCCCCGCCGAGGTCGACGAACTCGAGGCCTCGCAGCGACGCCGCGACGTCGAGCAGAGGTCTCGCTCCATCGAGGTAATCGTCGAGGCGCGTCAGCTGTGAGCCGACGTGCCCACCGACGCCCACGAGCTTGAGCGCGCCTGCCGTCGCCTCGAGCGCCCCGAGCGCGGCCCCGACGTCGTCGAGCGCGATCCCGAACTTGGCGTCGTCGTGTCCGGTGGCGATCGCTTCATGCGTATCGGCGAGGACGCCCGGGTTGAGCCGAAGCGCGACCCGTCCCACCCGTCCGATGGCCCGGGCGCGAGCGGCGATCGTGGCGAGCTCGCCCACCGCGTCGACCTGGATGGCGAGGATCCCTTCGCTCCCGGCGCCGATGGCGCGGTCGAGGGCGTCGATGCTCTTGGCCATTCCGGACAGGAGCACGCGGTCCGGTGCGACGCCGGCTCCTTGCGCGACCGCGAGCTCGCCAGCGGAGCCAACCTCTGCGCCGCAGCCCTCGTCCACGAGGGTGCGCAGGACGGAGCCCGCGGTGTTTGCCTTCACCGCGTAGGCGATGAGGAAGCGCTGACCCCCGAAGCCATCGGATAGCTCGCGCGCCTCGTCAGCCATCGCCCCGAGGTCGTACACGTAGGCGGGCGTCGGAACCCCGACCGAATCGAGCAGCTCGCCGATCGAGCGACCGGCCATGACCGCTCGCCCCTCCTGGTCGCGGGAGAACATGGACCGCTTTTGGAGGACGGCGCGGCCCGGGTCAAGCGCAACATCCCTTCCGACCCCCGCCGCGCTATGCCATCCTCGGCCCGTGGCGACGCGGCTAGCGAAGATCATCTGCACCCTCGGACCTGCTTCGGACTCGCCCGAGGCGCTCGTCGAGTTGATCGAGGCCGGCATGAACGTCGCTCGACTCAATTTCTCGCACGGCAGCCACGAAGAGCACGCCGAGCGGATCCGCCGGGTCCGCGCCGCGGCGGAGCGCTGCGGTCGCGAGGTCGCGATCCTCCAAGACCTCTGCGGACCCAAGATCCGAACGGGCCGCTTCGATGGCGGTACGCTCGAGATCGCGCTCGATGCCGAGGTATGGCTCGCCGAGACCGATTCGGCCAACACGCTCGCACCGGAGGGGACCGTCCTCATCCATTATCGCGGCCTCGCCGAGGATCTCCGGGTCGGCGACGTGCTCTTGCTCGATGACGGTCGCGTCAACGTCGAGGTCATCGAGGTCGGCGGCGGGAAGGTCCGTGCGCGCTGTACGCAGGCGGGGACGCTACGCGACAAGGTTGGCGTCCACATCCCCGCCGACCGCGTGCGCATCGAGTCGCTGACGGAGAAGGACAAACAGGACCTCTCGTTTGGGCTCTCGCAGGGGGTCGACTACGTCGCGCTCTCGTTCGTTCGGACGGCGGCCGAGGTGCGTCTCGTCCGCGACATCTGCGAAGCGTGGGGACGTCCGACGCCGGTCGTCGCGAAGCTCGAGACCCCGCAGGCGATCGAGCACCTCGAGGCGATCGTGCTCGCCTCGGACGCAGTGATGGTCGCGCGCGGCGATCTAGGCGTCGAGTTCAGCCCCGAGCACGTGCCGGTCATCCAGCGAAAGATCCTCGGCCTCGCGCGACAGCATCAACGCCCCGCGATCGTCGCGACGGAGATGATGCAGTCCATGGTGACCTCCCAGCGCCCGACGCGGGCCGAGGCGAGCGATGTCGCGACCGCAGTGTTCGATGGTGCCGACGCAGTGATGCTCTCGGGCGAGACCGCGATGGGAAAGCACCCCGCGCTGGTCGTTCGCATGATGCATCGGATCGTCCTCGAGGCCGAGCAGAGCGCGTTTTATCGACCTGCCGCAGTCGTGCGGCCGCTCTCTGACCGCACGCGCATCGCCGAGTCCGTGGCGCGCGGTGCCTGCGACATCACCAACTCCGTTGGGGCGAAGGTCCTCGTCGCCTTTACCGAGAGCGGACTCACCGCGCGCTTTGCCTCGGGGGCGCGTCCGTCGGCGCCGATCATCGGTCTGTCGCCGAACTCGAAGACGCTCCGCCAGCTCTGCCTGCTCTGGGGCGTGGTCCCGATTTATATCGAGCACCTTCGTGACTCGGACGAGATGATCAAGCGCGCCCACGCCCTCTTGCTCGCGAACGGGATGGTCACGCCGGGGGACTCCTTCGTCGCCGTGTTCGGCGCGCCCGTCGGCGTGTCCGGTACGACCAACGCCATCCAGGTGAAGGTGGTCGAGTGAGCGTTCGCGCTCCGGCGCATCGTCTCCCTACGCTCGAGAAATACGAGATTCTCGAAGAGCTCGGCCACGGCGGCATGGCCACCGTCTACCGCGCGCGCGACGCTCGCCTGGGGCGCGAGGTGGCGGTCAAGCTCATCCACCATCACCTGCGCGACAACGCCGAGGTGCGGGAGCGCTTCGTCGCTGAGGCGCGCGCCGTCGCGAAGCTCCGCCACCCGGGGATCGTTGATGTCTACGATGTCTCCGACGAGGCCGATGAGGAGCGGTATCTCGTCGTCGAGCTCATCCGCGGGACGACGCTGCGCAAGGTGCTCGACGAGCACGGTGCCCTGCCACCCGAGGTCGCGGCGGTTGTCGCGGCTCAGCTCTGCGAAGCCGTCGACCACGCGCACGCCGCCGGGGTGATCCATCGCGACATCAAGCCGGAGAACGTGCTCGTCGATCTCGCGCTCGGCTCCGAGCGCCCGTCGGCTCCTCGTGAAGGGCTCGGCGGAGCCTCCGCTCGTGTGCGCATCAAACTCACGGACTTCGGCATCGCGAAGGTGCTCGATGCGCAGGGCGTCACCTCGACGGGGCAGATCCTCGGGTCACCGGCGCACATGGCGCCCGAGCAGATCGAGGGCGGCGTCATCGCGCCGATGACCGACGTGTTCGCGCTTGGTGTCCTTTTCTACGAGTGCCTCGTCGGGCATCTGCCCTTTCAAGGCTCGAACCCGGCTCAGGTCCTACGCCGCGTGCTCGGCGGCGACTACGAGCCTGCGGACTCCGAGCGTCCCGAAGTCGGAGGCCGTTGGGCTGGGATCGTGGCCAAGGCGTTGATGCTCGAACCCGGGCAGCGCTACGCGTCTGCGGCCGAGTTCGGTGCGGCGATCGGCGCCGAGCTGGCTGCGCTCGGTGCGGTCGATTTCTCTCGGTGTCTCGACGAGTTCTTCGACGAGCCAGACGACTTTCGCGCGCGTCACCTCGACTCGCTCTTGCCGCGCCTGCTCGAGCGCGGAGAGGCTGCGCGGAAGGAGGGCGATGTTCACGGGGCCGCGGCGGATTTCAACCGGGCGCTCGCGCTCGCCCCCGGCGACCTCGCGATCCTGAAGCGCGTGAGCGCGCTCGGGCGTAGGCAGACGATCGAGCGAGGGGCCACCCGAGTCGCCGTCCTCGCCGCCGGGGCCATCGTCCTCGGATCGGTGTCCTTCGCGATCGCCCGCGCCGTCCGCGCGGGACGCGTGGTCGCCGCGGTTGCGGAGGCGCCTCGTTCAAGCGATGCGGCCGACCGCGGAGCTGCGCCCAGGGACGTCGCCTCCGTCCTCGAGCCCAGCGCCGGGCTGCCCTCCGATCCGAAAGGCGAGGGTGCGTCGCGCGTCGCGGTCGATGCCGCTTCCGGCCCAGCGCCGCACGGGACTGCTAGTCCGCGTGCCTCAGGCGACGCCAAGCGCTCGTCGGCCCTTCGAAAAGTTCGCGTCGCGGTCATCCCTGCAGGGGCAAAGCTTCGCCTCGATGGCGTCGAGACGAGTTGGTTCGGTCGTACGTTCGAGCTCGCACCGGGGACGCACGAGCTCGTTGGGTTCATGCCGGATGGGAACGCGTGCTGCTCCTCCACGTCGGTATCCGTCGCGGTCGTCGAGCCTCCTCGAAACGACCCCTCGCAGGTGCAGACCTTCACGGTCGCGCTCGGGTACAACGACGCTCGCGTGACGCTCTCAGGTGGGCCGGCTGCGGCGCGCGTCACCTGTGACAACGGGCTCGTCTTCGGCGCGGGCGCGAGCGTGATAGCGAAGATGAGCGATGTGCAGCGCTCGACGACTTGCACCTTTGCGCCGGGAAACAGGCGGCAATCGATCACCTTGAACGCGGGGACGTCCGTTGCGGTCCCGTGGCCCGGCTAGTCATGCCAGACTTCGTCTTCGCGACGTGTCTCCCGGGGATCGAGCGTGCCCTCAAGCTCGACGTCGCCCATCGTCGGCCGGAGCTTCGGTTCTCGTACTCGCGGCCTGGGCTCGTTACCTTCAAGTCGACCCGCTCGGTGACGCCCGAGGACGAGCCGGGCTCTGCTTTCGCGCGCGTCTGGGGGAAATCCCTCGGTGCGTTTCGCACCCCTGCCGACGCCGTTCGGACCCTCGCACCCCTCGGAGTGCAACGAATCCACGTGTTCGGACGCGACCAAGAGGAGCGCCCCGACCTCGTTCCCTGGCGTCATGAACTCGCGTCGGTGGCTCCGCTCGGAGCTGCGTCGCACGGCGACCTCGTGGCTGACGTGGTCGTCGCAGACGGAGAGCCTGCGTGGGGCGGGCTCCATCGAGCAGGAGCGAATCACCTCGCCGTGCCCGGTGGAGACTTCGAGGTCGCGATGCCAAGCGAGTCTCCGTCGCGCGCGTTCGCGAAGATCGAGGAGATGATTCGGTGGGCCGACCTCCCGATCCGCGTCGGCGATGTCGCGGTCGAGCTCGGGAGCGCTCCCGGCGGCGCTGCCCTCGCATTGGCGATACGCGGCGTGACCGTGTACGGCGTCGATCCCGCGGCCATGGACCCCGGTGTCCTCGCGTACGTCGGGCCCTCCGGCGCGCGCGTCCATCACCTCGCGACGAAGGTGAGCGCGCTGCGCTGGGAGTCCTTGCCGGCGCACGTGGACTGGCTCGTCTCCGACATGAACCTGGCGCCACAGGTCGTGATTCACGAGCTCTCCCGGCTGCTCCCTGCGATCCGGCGCGGCCTTCGTGGTGCCGTGCTGACGCTCAAGTTGAACGACTGGTCATTCGTGTCCGAATTGCCGAGCCTCGGGAAGCGACTCGAGGAGCTGGGTCTCGCCCCGCTCCGCATGCGCCACCTGATGGCCCATCGTCGCGAGATCGGCGCGGTCGCGCTCCTCCGGCGCTGATGGCGCTTCGCCTGTGATGGTGGCGGCGTCGAATTTGCGTTACGGCTCGATTGTTGCGCCCGCGCGTCCTCGCCATCGTCGTGCTCTTCGTGGGGTGGAGCTACTCGGTCCACGCCAACGCCGACACGCGTTCGGACCTCGAGGTCGGACGGAATCTCTTCGGCGGGGGCCAATACGAGAGAGCCGTCGAGGTTCTCGCTCGAGTGCTCGCCGAGCCGAGCGACCCCAAGGCGCCCGATTCGGCTCGGCGCCGTGAGCTCCAGCAGTCGGCGCGACCGCTCTATGCTGCGAGCCTGCTCGCCCTCGGGCGTGGGGGCGAGGCAGACGCCGCCATCCTCTCGCAGTTTCGCGCGGACCCATTCTACGAGCTGCCGGTCGGCCAGTTCCCCGAGCCCGTCGTACAGCGGTTCGCGACGGTCGCTCGGGCGAACGCGGCCGAGCTCGACGCGCTCCGACAGCAGGTCCTCCGCGAGCGGCAAGAGCTCGTCGATCGCGAGCAGCGCGAGCGAGAGCTCGAACTCGAACGCCAGCGCAAGTCCACATCCACCGCGCGTATCGTGGAGGAGACGACCCTCACGCGCCGCTCGAGGCTCGTCGCCTTTGCGCCCTTCGGGGTCGGGCAATTTCAGAATGGCAGCGTCGGGCTCGGCGCGTTCTTCGCGGCAGCCGAGCTTGCGGGGGTCGCGGCTTCGGTCGCGACGCACCTCGCCGCTCAGCACTACGCCGCGGCAAACTGCGCGGTCGATGATTGCGACGCCGCGCGGACCGGATTCGAGATCGCGCGGACGACGAATTGGGTCTCGGTTGGCCTCACCTCGGCGCTCGTCATTGCTGGCATCGTCGAGGCGAACGTCGCGTTTGTCCCGGAGGAGCGGGTGACCCGGCGCAGGGAGAAGCCCGCGGCGTCGATCCGCCCGATCGTCATGCCGCTCGACTCGGGCGTCCTCGTCGGCGCGGGCGCCTCGTTCTAGCGGCGCCTCAGTCTTTTCGGAACGCGCCGATCCAGAACCCGGCGAACTCGGCGAGCGGGGAATCGCAGAGAGACCACTCGGCGCGACGCAAGGCACGCCCGACGATCGGGAGCCTAAGCGCCTTCGCGGCTGGCGTTACGATACGCACGCCGCGACGCGCGACGAGCCGCGTGTTGCGAGGCATGTGTCGGCCCGCTTCGAGTGGCGTGTCGAACCGCGTGTAGACCTCGGCTTCGGTCGTTCGAGCCCCGATCTTTCCAGGGGGAGCGAGCCGCTTCGCCAGCGCGCGCAGGCTGCGGGGGTTGTAGAACTCCGCGACGACGGTGCCTCCTCGGCGGGTGACCCGCGTCATTTCGGCGAGGGCCACGCGGATCTCGGCGATGTGAGCGAGGACCTTGAACGAGCAGGTGACGTCGAAGGTCTCGTCCGGGAAGGGGAGGGCCGTCGCGCTCGCTTCCGAGACATCGAGCCCCCGCGCCCGTGCGCTCGCGAGCATCCCCGGCGAGAGGTCGATCCCGCTCGCGTGCGCCGCAAAGGTCCCGATGCGCTCGAGCAAGAGCCCCGTCCCGCATCCGACCTCGAGCACGTCGCCTCCGGTGGCGAAGCGCCGCAGGAAGTCGATTTCGAGATCATCGATGAGGTCATGGTAGCCGTCCGCCACGCGACCGCCGCGCTCGGCGTCATACCGCCGCGAGAACTCGTCGTAGTAGCGGCGCGTTGCCGCGAGGTCCTCGGGGTGCTTCATTTCACTCAAGCCCCTCGAGGCTAGCATTGCCCGATGAAGCCCGGCGATCATCCCGAGTTCTTTCGCCTTCCGCCCCCGGAGGGGCGCTCGCGCGAGAGCAGCATCGTCCTCGATCGGCATGGTCGCTTCTTTCACGAGGGCGCGCCGGTCGAGCACGCGGGTCTTGCGGCGGCCTTCGCGAGCTGGGTCGCCCGGCATCCGGACGACGGTCGTTACGTGCTCGTGAACGGGTACGACTGGTGCTACCTGACCGTCGAGTCGACGCCATTCTTCGTCGTCAGGTTCGACCCCGCTTCTGGAGAGGTCGAGCTCAGTGACGGAGGGCGCGAGCGGCTAGACGCCGAGACGCTTCACGTCGAAGTCGACGGCGTGCTCTGCGTGAGCGTCAAGGAACGCCGCTATGAGGCCCGCTTCTCGCGAAGCGCGCAGCTCTCGATCGCGCCGCTCTTGGACGATACGGAGCCCGTCGAGCTCAACCTGTTTGGTCAGCGCTTCCCGGTGCCTCAGTGACGATGCGCACGTTCACGGAAGCTCGGGGTCTCCGGTGAGGACTTGAATGCGGTCTTTCGTGAGGTGACGCCCGAGCCACTCACGAACCTCCGAGTGCGACACCGGGGTCACGCGATCCCCTCGCCAGAGCGCAGAGATGCGACCGCGTGGACTCTCGAGCGCGCGCACGTGTTCGCGATTCACGAGGAGCTGCGCCTTCCTGAGTTCGTCTTCGGAGAGCGCGCCGGTCCTGAGCGACTCGAGCTCGCGGTGCCACGCTCCCAGCGCCGCGTCTCGTTCAGCCCCCGAGGCTACGATCTCCACGACGACCGTCGGCCGACGAGGCGCCCCGACGAGCACCGCCCGACTCTCGGCCGCCACGCGTTGAGAGACGCTCGCGAGGTGGGCGACCACCACCTCGGCGACCGCGCTCTCGCTCGGCCCCTCGGCCTGAAACGCGAGAAACGCATGAGGGGAGAGGCTCGGCGCGGCCCACCGCGCGGCTGCCGGTGCGGTCGTGCGGTTCGAATGCGCGGCTTGGCAACCGGCATCGTCTGGAGGTCCGACCCAACGCCTCAGCTCGCCGAACGCTGCGGGAGACTCGTCTACGTCGTGAGCCGCGATCATCGCCACTCGCCACGGTTCGCGAAGCATGGCGCGCCAGCGCTCCTCGGCATCTTCTGCGGTCGTCGCGAGCTGTCGCTCGAGTAGACCATCCGGTCGGAGCCATGAGGGCGCCGCGCCCTCGAGCCTTGTCAGCAGTCCTTCGAGGCGTCTCGCGCTTGGTGTCGAGAGGAGGCGTAGCGCTTCGAGCTTCGTGCGAGCGAATCGCTCCTCAGGCGTCGCGAGGCTCGTCAGGGCAACACCGACCACCATGCCGAGGCGGCGCCCGGTTGCGGCGCTCGTCTCGCCAGGCAGTTGCTGCGTGCGTGCGAGGAGCCCAACGCCGGCCGGCTCGACCCACGGCTCGAGGACGACGCCAGCCAATGTGCCCGGGCTCGCGGCGATTCTTGCGACGAGAGCGCTCCTCCCTGCATCCCAGTCACCTTCTCGCGCGAGGGCGCATTCGTTGGCGATGAGGAGCCAGCTCTCTCCCTGGCCACGCTCGACCGCGACCCGCTCGTCAGGCTTCGGCGAGGCCGCATCGCGACTCGGGCTCCGCTGCGTTGCCAGCGCGATTTCGGAGCGATAGGCCCCCTCAAGCTCCTCGTACGTTCCTGCGATGTCCCCGCGCTCGGCCGGTACGGCAAGGACACTGCTCGTCTCGAGCTCGACCTCTTCGGCGGCGGCGCCCGCGAGGGCCCACCACGCGGCGAGCTCCGCCGTCGCCGCGGCGTCCGTCGAGCGGAGAATTTGGCGAGCGACCACGGTCGGCTCGAGCGGCGTCTCAAGGTCGGTCTTCAGCGTCTCGGATGCGACGGCGAGGGCCTCCGCTGCGGCGCGAGGCAACCGCGAGCGCGTGACACCCTTCGCTTCGAGGGTGAGTCGAACGCAACCGCCGTCGCCTTGCGCCGAGGCCACCACGCGCGCAAGCCGAAACGGTGACTCGGAGAGGACGAGGCGCACGCTGAGCGGCGATCGTCCGACCTCCTCTTGGAGCGCAAGCTGCAGCGCGCGTCGCGGATCGCGGAGCGGGACGGCCACGTCGAGCTGCGGTTCGTTGCTCGGGCGTCCGGCCACCGTGACCGAGTGCGTCGCGACGAGCGGTCGCCTTGCCTGCGGCTGCTCCTCGAGGGACCAGGTTTCGCCGTCATCGACGGCACGCGCGAGCGAGCCCGTCCGCTCGCTCGTACCGACGGCTCCCAGGGCGACCCCCCCTCGACGGCGCGCCTTCGCGAGCAACTCGTCGAGGCTCTGCGTCTCGAGCGCGAAGCCCTCCCCAGGGACGGACGCCGGTTCACCCGTGCAACGGGCGAGCGGCGCGTAGGGTGCTGCGAGCATGGGGCCCGCGCTCGACTCGAGGCTTCTGCGGACTGCGTTGACATCGTCGAGCGCGACGGGGCGATGCAGGGCGTCTCTCAACAGCTCCACGGCGCGCTGGACGTCCAGCGAATCGCTGAGTGACAGCGCGACACGCACGCCCGCGCCGTCCCAGCTCGTCGCCGGCTCGACGCTCCTCGCCCTCAGCCTCGCATCGACGAGCGCCGCTATGGTGCGCGAGGCGGCCCCCCCGTCGAGCCCGGCGCGCGGTGACACGATGGCCATCGCCACGGCACCCGAGGGGTCACCTTCTCGACTCACCGTCGCGAGTCGAGGCCCCGTCTTGCGCTCTTCGACCGAGAGCGGCGCGTTCGGCATCTTCACCGCGAGGTCGAGCGGAGTGCGCGTGGGTTGGCAGGCCGCGCCGAGCATGGCTGCGGCGAGGGGGACCCATCGCGTGCACGACGAAGGGCTCGCTCCGCTCCCTCGAAGGCCCCGCGCATCGTGCCGGCGCGTCACCATGTCGTCCCACGCCCGGGCATCAGTTCGGGCCCGGCGGACACTCGAGGACCGCTCCGGCCGCGATCCACGCGCTGATGATCCGCAGCTCTCGCTCCGACTCGCGTGCATCGGGGCCAAGCTGGTTCGTGTCGGGGCCAAGAGCCGCGGGCATCGGCATCCCCGCGATCGCGCCGCTGCGAAGCCGCATGAACTCATCGTCGCCGCCCCCCAAACTCGGCGCTTCGTAGTTCCGCGCGTTGATGATCAGCTTGTAGAGAAGGAAGCTGTTGCCCGGGTTCGATGGATCGATGAGCGGCATCGCACGCCCGAAGCGATTGCCGCTTCGATCGGGGAGGGCTGCCGCTTCGCCATGCTGGGAGAGGCGCGCGGTCACCCCGATCGCCGTAGCGGCCACGGCACCCGGCGACGACAGGTCAAGCCCCATCGGAGCGGGCGCCGCGAAGCGAGGCTCAGGGTTCGTGCTCGTCGCGTGACACGGCGAGAAACCGCACCCTCGAAAGAGGTAGGGCTTCTCACCGATGAGGTCGCCGTCCTCGGCGCACTCGGGACCGTCGAGGCACTCGCATGGCGCCTTGCAGGTTCGCGCCGCCTCGTCGCAGCTCGTGCGACAGGCACTCTCGCATGCGGCACGTGCCTCCTCGGTAGGCTCGCCCGCACACGTCGAAGTGCACGCCGCTCGGCACTGTTTTCGCGTCGCGGAGCAGCTCTTCGCGCAGGCTTGCGCAGCGCAGTAGCGTTCCGCCGAAGGCGAGGGCTCATCGACGCTCGACGTGGCGTCCGCGTTGGTCACAAAGTCGAAGGTGTAGCTCCGACCGAGCGGAGCCCCGTCGAAGGCGAGAAAGCCGGCGCTCTCCGTCGTCGCGTTCGCGAACACGGTCAGGCGGTACTGAGTGGCGGGGGCCAGACGCTCGCCCCGCGCGAGCCGGTACGTCACCCGCCGTGTCGCCGGGTCGTACTCGGGCTGCGTGAACGGCTGCCCTGGCTCGGCGCAGTCCTCGAACTTTGTGATCTCGACCGTGCTGGGCGCAAGGCAGATGGCCTGCCGCGTCACCGTCTTGGGCCAGAGGAACCGATCGAACTGAAGCTCGAACGAAGAGGAGAGCTCCACGTTCGACAACGACGACGTCTCCGTCAGGGCGGAGCGTACCGGTGAAGCCCCATCGTACGAAGTCGAGACTCGAATCGACGTCACGCCGAGCGGCGGTCGGTCGAACGAGCGTGAGGCGTCCTCTGGACCGGGCGAACCGACGTCGCAGGCGACGAGCGCGAAGGAGGCGCAGGCGAGGCCGCCGACCGAACCGGCGAGCCGGCTCAGGAGTCGGCGTAGATGTGCAGCTGCTCGCTGACCGTATCCTCGTTGATCCCCTCGCGAAGGTACTCGCGGAGACAATCCGCCAGGGTGATCAGCATCGAGTCGACGCCTTCGTCCTCGATCAGCTTCGCAAGGAGCTTGCGGGACTCTCGGCTGTCGTCCTCCCGAAGGAACCCGCGAACGGTCTCCAGGTTCACGTCGCCCTGAAAATCCAGCTGCATGTTCTCGAGGAGATAACGGATGAGCTCTTTCACGCTGAGGGGCCCTCCAGGCTGCGGTGTCGGAAGGAAGGCTATAGTCCCCGCCGTCCGCTCTGGGCAAGCATATTTCCACGATTCCGGCGCACGCAGCCCTTTTCTCCGAGGCAGCCTGAGGCTCTTCGGCGAGGGCGACCGCGGGCATTCGACTTCCGCTGGTCATCGGCACGCTCCGAGCAGGTAATCGCCGCTGGTATGACACACGAGGCATGGGCGCGGGTTGCGTTGGAAGGGCGTGCGGCAGTCGGAGACGAACGCTGGCGGGTGGGGGTTAACCCCGCCGCCACTGCGGATCCCCTTCGTTGCGTGGCATGCCGCGCAGTCTCGCTCGCTGTGGCACGACACGCACGCAGCGATGTTTCGCTCCGCCTCCCATGAATGGTGCATGGCGCTCCGCGGAGCCTGGGTCCATACGTCCGGCGAGGGATGGAACCGGCGGCCAGCGAGCCGCGCATCGCTCGCAGAGTCCCGCGCCACTCCGACTCGGCGATGGCAATCTCCGCAGAACGCGGTCAGCTGATGGCAGCTCGAGCACCGCGGGTTGTCCTGGCGTGCTCCCTGGGCGTGCATCGACAGCCAGTCGCTCGGATGCACGTCCCGCGGCCTAACCCGCCCGTCATGGCAGTCGCTGCAGAACTTCGCGGCGTGACAGCTCCCGCACAGCTCGCTGTTGGCCCCTGCGACGCCGCGGTGCCGTTCGATCCAATCGGCCGTGTGCGCGGCGCCATGCATCCAGTTGGGCGGCTGGAGCTGCCCGGTCGAGAAGGTGACGAGCAGTCGCCCGCTCGGTTCGGCGAGGTGACAAGCGATGCAGGCTCCGCGCGCTTCACCTTGCGCGGGCCCGCTCTTGGCATGGCACTGGAAGCAACCGGCCATTCGCGGGAGTTGCTCGCGCGTCGCGAGCTCGAGCTCCGCGATTTCGCCGTGGCAGTGCGCGCAGTCGATGTTGCGCTTCGCGTGCACCGCGTGGTTCATGCGCAGGTTCGGTCGCGGGATGACGAGCTTCGCGACCTTCCCCCCCTTGCCAGCGTTCTCGCCGAGGTGGCAGTAGCTGCACTCTCCGCTCGGCTCGCCGCCGGTCGTGACATTGGCCAGGTTCGAATGGTCGTTGTCGTGGCAGTTGTCGCAGGTCTTGCTCGGCGACGGCAGCAGGTAGTCGCTCGCGCGGGTCGAGTCGTACGCCCCGGGGTGACATGATTTGCAGCTCTGCTGAAGCTCCTTCACGTGCTTCGTGTGATTGAAGCGGATGGTGAGCTGCTGCGGCGGGAAGATGCGATCGCTCGGCAGCGGGCTCGCGTTCGTTCCGGGAGGCATCAAGGCGAGCGGAACCATGGCGCCGCCGTGCATCGCCTGCAGACCGTGGCTTCGGTCCTCCTCGTTCGTATGGGCGTTGCCGCTCGGCGCAGGGGGGGCGGCCGCGGTCGCGGTCGCTAGGGCCTCCGGGCTCGGAACCGCGCCCGATGCGACAGCGGACGGAACGGCCGTCGTCGCTGGGGTCGCCGTCTGCGCGACCGCGGGCCCACTCCCGCTCAGCGCGAGCAGGAGGGACAGGACACACGCGAGCGCCAGGAACATGGTGCCGAAGCGCTCGCCCCTGCGAAACCGCTTGGTGCCGAGCATGGCCTTCATGGCGCGACCCTCATCGTCAGCAGGCCGAGGATTCGGAAGCGATGACCGACGAGCCGATTCATCTCGTGCTCCCACTCGACGCGCACCTTGCCAAACTGAGTCGGCTGAAGCTCGGGGGCGATCACGTACCCGAACGACGTCGCGTCGCGATCGGGGCGCAGCGGATCGTGCCAGTCGTAGGTCGACACGCGGCCGCCGAGCCAGAAGAGTCCGGGCACGATGGCCTGCTGAGCGCTGATGGTCCCGCCGGCTCGCCGCCCTCGGTTCGTGGCAGCGTCGCCGAATCCGGTCTGCACCATCGCTCTCAGGTCGGCTTTGCCCGAGTACCACGCGTACGACGCGTTGCCGTTGGCGACGAGGTCGGCGGAGAGGTCGCTCTTACGGCTTTCCTCCGAGCGCGCGAACGCGTAGAGCGCGTTGTTCGGGTCCGTAAAGGCGTTCGTCGAATCGACGCCAAAGCGGAGGCACTGCGACACTTGCTCGGCCGTAGCGTAACCCCCTGCTGCGCACTGCGCCGCCGCCCAGCTCGCGGGGTCGCCCTCGGTGAGCCAAAGCTTGGTGCCAGCCTGTGCTGCGAACTGGAAGCTGCGCGACGGCTGCGACGCGATGCGCGCCATCGCGGAGGCCGAGGGGTTGTGCGTGAACCAGTTGAAGATCGAGTCCGCGTCGAAGGAGGGCAGAAAGTACTCGGCGTCGATTCCCAGCGTGGTCTTGCTCGAAGCGAAGTAATCCGCACTGACGAACGCGCGTGTGATGTTGCCGAAGTACAGGTCGTAGACGAATCCGCCACGGAGCGCGCCCACGTCGTCGAGGAACGCGCTCAGCGAGTAGCCGATCCGGTCGGACGAAATTCGAAGTCCGTCGACCTTCTCGTAGCCACCGCTCCCCGGCCCGATTGAATCCGGGAACGCGAATTGTCCCGTGAAGGCCTCGCCGGTGTTGTAAACGCGGCGGTAGTCGAAACGGCTCTTGATCCAGTTGAGTCCGCTGGTCTCGAGGGCGACGCCGAATGCTGGCGCGACGGCGCCGAACTGAAACGACGGGTAAAGGTGCGCGTCTTGCCGGAGGGCGTCATCGCCGGCTCCGCGCCAGACGCCCTGCGCTTCATAGCGTGACGTCGACAGCGGCAGGCCTCCACGCTGCTCGAACCCGCCATAGCTCTCGAGCGCGAAGTAGTACGGCGTGTTCACGCGAACGAGCCCACCGTCGAAGGACCACCAGCCGAGCACATTCGTCTGGTACTGACGCCCCAAACGAAAATCGAGCGCGCCCCCCAGCAGATTGCGGCCTTCGACGTAGCCCATCATCACGTCGACCGGCGCGATTTGAAGGCCTGGGACGAAGCGCGCGCGATCGGCGGGCACGTAGCCCGTCTCGCCGTCGCGGATCCCAAAGTCGGCGTCGACGCGCATGCGAACTTGCACGGAGTAGCTAGGCCCGAACGGTCGGGAAGCGTCGCCTTGGAGATTGTACGCCGCGACGCCGAGGGTACTCATGAGGCGTCGGCGCCCAAGCACGACGTCACCCCACGGGCTCACCACCTCGTAGCCTTGAGCGGCGACGTCGCCAGTGACCTCCCAGTCGATGGCGAGGGCAGGGGCCTGGATCAGGAGCACACTCGCTCCCGCCAAGCTTGCCGCTACGCTCGACCGCATGTCGCTGCAGAATATAGACGCAGCGCGTCGGCGATGTCAGTCGTGATGTCGGCTTGAACCGCTCACGTGCGGCGCACGCCGCCTTCGTCGTCCACCGCGTAGTCGTAGGAACCCCGCAGCGCTGTTCGGAGCGCGCCCTGCAGCGCCTCGGGGACAGACCATCCGTGTTGGGCGAGCCCCTCTGCGACCTTGTTCGTGATGCGCATCGACTCCTCCTCAGCGAGCAGCGCTACAAGTGAGCTGAGCGCACCTTCGTCGCCCTGCTCGAACAGGGTCTGCACGGCATGGTACCGAACGGTCTCGTTCACGTCCCGCAGGTAGCCTTCGACCGCCGAGCGAGCGGTCGGCGTCTTCACCGACTCGAGCGCTGCGAGGAGATTCACCTTGGGCTCGACGTTTCGGGTGTACTCGGTGTCGTGTTCGCCCAGGAGCGCGAGCAGCTCTCCCTCGTACTCGTCATCGCCTTCGAGGGCTCGAAGGACCTTGAGGGCCCACGTCAGGTTCTCAGCGCTCCGGCAGTACATGCGCACGTGCTCGACGACCGCCAGTCGAGGGTCGTCGACCGTCGAACCGTCGCTCGGAGTCCTCCGGCCAGTCCCGATCGCGACAATCCCGTCGAACGCGAGCTGCTTCTCATCCTCGTCCGTGATCGACGGGTCGACTTTCACCGAAAAGCGCTTGAGGAGGCCCTCGGCGGCTTCGGGCGTTCCGACCTCGATCAGCTTTCGCAACGCTTCATCGCGGTCGTACTGTTGCGCGCGCTTGTCGGAGGCCGTCCGAATCAGGCCGTCGAGCTTACGCTCGGCCCGGCTCTGCGGTCCGTCCTGCTTTGGCTTCGCGCCACCCTTGAGGAAGTCGAAGAGTCCCACGACGAGCGTACCCTAACCACTCGAGTAGAGGAGGCAACCGCACCAGAGGGCCCGCTCGGTGCGACACCGTGGTGATGCTGATGGCTCGAGCCCACGGTTTGGGACCGCGACGCGAGCCCAGCGCCCGTCAATCCGAGACTTCGATCTCCGTCGGGAGCTGGAAGCTCGCGAAGATGCTCACCATCGGGTTGAAGTGGAAGCTGCGGTCGTTCGAGTCGATCGCGTCGTCGGGCGTGTTGCCAGCCTCGCCCGCGATGTCGAAGCCCGAGGTGTTCCACGTCGTCGGGGTGCCGCGGAACTCCGCGCCGAACGAGATGTAGTCGGTCGGGTAGAAGTTGAAGCCGAGGCCGAAGGTCGCCGTTGCGGTCACGCGAGACTCGAGCGCGAACGCCGCCGGGTTGGCGCAGGTTCCCTTCGCGCATTCGGCTCGCTCGTTGATGCCGAGAATCGCGGGGCCGACGAACAGGCTGATGTCCGCATCCATGAATGCCTGCCCGAAGAGCGAGAACTTCCCGCGGAACGGAACGAACGTGGCCTGTGGCGCAACCATCCAGACGATGCTCCCGAGCTGCGAATTGCCGAGGCACTCAGAGCCGCGGCAGAGGCTCACGGCGGTGCGCTTGCAGGCGAGCGTATCGGGGTTGGCGGCGCAGTTTCGGTTGTCGACCGCTTTGGTCTGAAGCTCGTCCGCGAGTCCGGTGTTGTAGCTAATCCCGCCGGCACCCCACAGCCCTGCGCCGAACCAATCGGTGAAGTGATAGTTGACGCGCGCGCCGAAGAGCGCATGGCGACGAAACTCGTCGAGCAGCGTGAAGGTCGCGTGCGGCGCGATGTCGAAGCGTCGGTCCCGGTGCAGCCGCAGGCGGCGCACCGCTTTGGCGCCCGCGAGCGGACCAGTGATCTGAATCTCCTGCGCCGAGGCTTCCGAGGCGGAACCCACGACGGCGAGACCGGCAACGAGACCGGCGAGCCCTGCGAGGATGGAGTGCTTGATGGTCATGGTCGCCGTCCTCATTTCGCCTGCACGTAGCTCCAAGAGAAGGGCAAAAACACCGAGAGGCCGAGCTGCGCCTGCACGTTGTTGGTGAAGCTCGAGTCGCCCGCTAGCCACGTCGACGGGTCCTGCGCGAGCGGCCTACCGGCACTGTTGAACCCTGTCGCGATCGACGGATTCTCGAGGTCCTCCCAGAAGATGTAGTCGCGCACCTCGAGCATCGCGGCGAGGTAGCGCGTGAAGAAGATGCGGATGCCCATCGCACCGCCGAAGGTCGGCTTCACGCTGAAGGCGAAGGTCCGGTTGTCGGGGTCGACGACCGCGATTGGGCGCGTGCTGACCGCGCCCGCGCCGAGCGTGAAGTAGAAGTCGTAGTGGAAGATGAAGTTCGAAAATGCCGCGAACTTTCCGTAGGCCGGCACGAACGTCACGTTCGCGTTTGCGTTCCACTGATACTCGGTGATCGGCTGACCGACGCGAGCGGCACGGCTCGTCTCGAAGTTGAAGTTCGACTCCGAGTTCATCCCCGCGTAGACGTTCGCGTTCACGCCCCCGGCGAGCCAGTGCAGGAAGTAGTAATTGAGTCCAATGCCCGGGCCGGGATGCGCGACGAACTGGTCGTTCATCGTGACGCCGACGTACGGGTTGATCTCGAAGCGCTTCGCACGGAGGGCCCAAATTTGCTGGACCGCGTACATGTCTGCGTCGATGTCGCGCTTCGACGCTGCGTCCATGTCGACCTTGACGCAGTTCTCCGGGTCGATTTTGCAGAGCTCCTCGAGGCTGCCCGACCCGCTTTCCTCGCCGCCAGCTTCTCCGCCGGCCTCGCCGCCTTCGCTCGAGTCGGCTGCGGATTCTGCGCTCTCCTCGGCGGCCTCTTCGGCCTTCGCAGCGCCCTTCTTCTCCTGCGCAAACGAATCCAGGGGCGCCAGCAACAACGCCAGCGCGACCGAGAGCCCAACACCCGCCTGGTTTTTTCGCATCCTACTTTGCTCCAACCGGCCGCCAACTAGCGGTAATCGCTTGTCTTTTTTGACTAGCGCGAAAGCGGGCCGGACTATACCACGCACATTTTTGCGGCTGCAACCACGAAGGCGCGCTGTCGTGAGATTCGTTCGACGGTGTGCGCCGAGACACCCCAGGCCGCACCGTCAGTCGTTGGTTCCGAGGAGTGCCTCGACAAACTCGTGGGCTTCGAAGTCCCGCAAGTCCTGGGCGCGTTCGCCCACGCCGACGTACCGGACCGGCAGCTTGTTCTCGTGAGCGATCGCGAGGACCACGCCCCCCTTCGCGGTCCCGTCGAGCTTGGTCAACACGATTCCTGAGAGCGGCAGCGCCTGACCGAACTCGTGCGCCTGCTGAAGTGCGTTCTGTCCCGTCGTCCCATCGACGACCAGCAGGACCTCATGCGGGGCCCCGGCGAGCACCTTCTGAGCGGAGCGATGAACTTTCTTCAGCTCGTCCATCAGGTTCGATTTCGTGTGGAGTCTCCCCGCCGTATCGCAGAGAACGACGTCGTGCCTCTCGGTGACCGCGTGTCCGATGGCGTCGAAGATCACGCTCGCAGGGTCGGCCCCCTCCTTGCCCGCGTAGACGTCACAGCCGATGCGCTTGCCCCAAGCCTGGATCTGCTGAACCGCAGCGGCGCGGAAGGTGTCCCCTGCCACGAGCAGGACTCGCTTGCCCTGCTCACCGAACTTGGTCGCGAGCTTGCCGATGGTGGTCGTCTTCCCCGCGCCATTGACGCCGATCATGAGCACGACGGTAGGGGTCGCGGCGTCGCGGATCGCGCCGCCGCCTGGTAGGTCGAGGATCTCCGCGGCGCGGTCACGAATGGCGCTCCACACCTTGTCGGTGTCGGCGAGCTCGCGCTTCGCGAGCCCGTCGCGCACCGAACCGAGCAGGTGTTGCGTGGTCTTCGCGCCGACGTCGCTCGTGAGCAGGACCTCCTCGATGTCTTCCACGAGGCGCGGATCGATCTCGTGCGAGCCAGCGAAAAGCTCGCGGAGCCTTCCGAAGAGCCCGCTGCGCTCTCGCATCTTGGTGATGCCTTGTCGCAGACCCGCGATGTCCCGCGCGCGACCTCCGGCGGTTGAGACGGCTCTGTCCTTGTCGGCGCCGCCCTCGTCGGTCGGACTTGAATCGCGGGGTGGCGTCGAGCGCGGGCGCTCCTTCGCACTCGGTGTCTCGGCGGCGGTTCGGCCCAGGTCTCCCGTCCGGTCGGTGAGGCTTTTTCGCGCAACCGACATCCGAGGCGCCGTCTTCTCGGTCGTCGATTCTCCTTCGTCGTCCTCGTCCTCGAGAGGTGCGGGGAGGGCAGGTCGTCGACGTACGACGAAGAATGCGACGAGCGCTAGGGCGATGATGACGACGAGGTAAATCGGTTCCACGAGCGACCTTCCCGTCGGAGACCTACTGTGAACCGACGTCGTCGGAAAGAGGGAAGGGGCCGCGCATCATCGGGGTTCTTCGGCGTGGAGTCGCTCGTCGGTTGCGACGTCGAGGCGGTCAGGCCCGAAGGCCGCCTGCTCCACCTCCGAGGCCCAGGTCACGGCGCCAGGGATGTCGCGCAAGGTTGCCCGCACCTCCGCCGGGGTTGGTTCGCCGCGTCGCTCCCGGGTGGCGCCGGTCCGCTTTGCCCAAGCGACGAAGCGCTGCAGCAACGCCCGTCGACGGGTGATGAGCGCGACCGTCAAGCGACCGCCGCTCGGTAGCGACTTGCTCTCGGGGACGTAGTCCTCTGCGCGTACATCGAGGACGAGCTCGCGCGTCGTCGCGACGTCGGTCGTGAACTCGAACGTTCCGAGGGAGTCCGTGAGGATTTCCTGCAGGAGCCCGTCGCCGTCGAGCGCGGGGCGTCGGACTCGAACGATCGCACCCGCGATTGGGCGGTTGTCGTGTGCATCGAGGACGCGACCGAGAAAGCGGCCCGCCCGCCGCGCTTCCGCCGCGACGTGAATCCCGGGCTCGAGGATGCTGGGACGCTCGAGGGGCGCCGCGGCCAGTCGGCTGCGACGCCAGCTCGAGAAGACGACGGCCGCCGCAGCGATCACGAGCGACGCGACCGACAGCCGACTTCGCCAGCCAGGCGTCTCGGCTCGCACGGACCAAACGAGCGGCTGGCCTGGGATGAGGTGCGGCGCGCTCGGGACGAAGTGCGCCTCGAACGTGACCTCGCCTCGGGCCTCCGATGGCGTGGGAATGCTGAGCTTGGCCTCGCCTGCGCGCAGCGGTGCAGAGACGAGGGTGAGCCCATTCCTCCGCACTTCGACGACGCCGTGTTCGATGGTCGTGTGAGCGGCGACCGCGCGGATCGTCGCCTCGACGTCGTCTCCAGGGCTCACGCTCATCGGTGCCGAGTCGAGCGCCAGGGAGACGCGCAGTTGTCGAACGACGGTGATCGTCGCAGCGGCTTTGTCGTGGTTGTCGTCTCCGCCGAAGCGCGCCTCGAGGTCGCTCGCCCCGCCAGCTGCGAGTGCGTGGGAGTCCACTTCAAACCGCACGGTCCCCTCAGCGTCGGTGGTCTCCCGTGCGAGGCGATGCTGTTCGGAATCCACGAGCTCCACCGATGCCCGTTCGATCACACCCGAGCTCTCCCCGTGCTCCCGAAGCTCGGCCGTGAGCGCGAGCACCTTGCTCTCCGATCGAAGCGTTACCGAGCGCTCGGTGAATCGAAGCGTCACGCCGACTCGCTGCTGAGCCCCCTCATCGATGGCCAGAGACGCGTCCGCAGCTCCGTGCAGGGCGTCGCCTCCGAAACGAAGCTCGAGCCGACCGCTCGTCGCGCTCTTGGGCAGCGTGAGGCACGCGCGGCCGAGCTCCGTCGTCTTCACCCGAACCGCGTTCGCACGTGGCACCAGCGAATCACCACCGGTCCCAGCGCAGCGGGCCGAGCCGCGCAGCGAAAAGCCCCGTGGCTGGAGGTCGAGCCACATCGCGGGCAGCGGGGCACCTGTCTCGTCGGTGAGGGAGACCTCGACTTCTCGGCTCCCGGACGCGCTCAGCGAGCCAAGCCTTGCCTCGAGCCTCGCATCGCCTCGCACTCGAACGCCGCGGGCGACCGCGTCTTGAGCGAAGCCGGACGACAGCGATACGACCGCAGCGACGCGGGCCGCGAGGCGGAAGCGACGCGAGATCACCTCCTCAACCTACACTGCTGGGAAGGCGGGCGCAGGCCTTCCAGCCCGACTCTCATACGTACGCCGCTTCGAGGTACGAGATTTCGGGTTCACCGGTCGCGTCGAGATTGACGGACGCGACGTCGAAGCGCACCCGCTCGAGCGTCGGGTCCTTCGAGAATCGAGAGGCCCAGAGGACGCTGGCAGCGTCTCGCACCCGGCGCTGTTTGGTGGCGGTCACGCTCGCCGTCGCGCTCGTCCAGGACCCGCGTCCGCGCGTACGGACCTCGACGACCGCCAACACCGCGCCAATTCTCGCCAGGATATCGATCTCGAGCGAGCCGACCCGGATGTTCCGCCCGACGATCTCGTAACCCCGGCCGGCGAGGGCCTGCGCGACGAGCTCTTCGGCACGTCGACCGCGCTCATGCCGAGCGGCGGTGCCCGGAGGCACCGCGCCTAGTTGCCTTCGCAGTTCGCCTCGGCCGGATTCGTCGCAATCTTCCCGCACTCGGCGTCGTCGGAGTTGAATTGCGTACCCTGCTTGATGCAATAGCTACCCGCGAGCTGGGCATCGCCGAGCCCCACGTTCGGGTTGATCTCTGAGCAGACGAAGCCCTCGGGGCACTCGCAGAAATTGAAGTTGTCGTCGGCCTCGCTCGGATTGTCCTTTGGCGGCGCGCAGCGGCAGGTGCAGTAGACCGCCTGATCGGCGTCACGCTTCGAGTTGTCGTCGCACTGGCCGCACACCGGGACGCTGATCGGAATACCGGTTCCGGGGACGTAGCAGCGCTTCTGACCCTCGGAGGTGTTCGGCTCCGGCGCGCACACGGACGTGATGCACCTCTTCGTAGAGTTGTCGCAGCGGAAGCCCGAAGGGCAGTCGAGCGGTCCTTCACATTCGCAGAAGCGACCCTCAGGGTTGCAGCGACGCTCGCCGCCGGCGGTCTTGCACGTCGGGTTCTTGTCGCCGTCGTTGCAGTCCTTTCGAAGCTCTTCTGGGAGCTCGCTGCACGGGCGCGGGTTGCACTCACGAATGGCGGTTCCCGCCACCTTGCAGGTCTGTGCGCCCGGCTCGCCCCCGCACTCGCTGTCCGCGATGCAATCCTTGGGCTTTTGTTGGCCGTTGGGGCAGCTCACGCGGCCCTGGAAGTGATTCACTAGGCAGACGCGCGTCTGACATTGGAATGAGCGGGACTCGATGAACGCCGACTGGAGCGTGAAGCCGGGGAATTGCCCGACGTACTCGTCCTCGGGCGTGCAGGGGTCACCGACGCCGCCACTCGGGCATCCCACAAGCGTGATAGCGGCCAGGGTCGAGGCCACCGTGAGAGCACTGCTCGCTTTTAGAGCTTGACGCCAGAAGGCTTGCGTTTGCGACATGGACACTCGTTCGCTCCGGCCGACACGCTAGTCGAACCGCACCAGCACCGTCAACGACTCCGACGTCTTCCTGCATCGCGAGGCGACCTCGCGGGACAAGGCGCCCCGCGATTCACCCGAACGCTCCGCGGCTCGCATGACCGACCTCTTCGGCGGTACGGCTCGACCGACGCAATCGCTCGTTGACAGACCCACGCGGCGCTCACTAGCATTCCCCCGCCTTGGCGCTTTTTTCGCGCCACCGCTGCTCATCTCGAAGGACCCGAGGCATGCCCAACAAACTCGTTTCTCCGATCGCCCGTTGGCTCATCGCTCTGACCGTCGGCGTCGGTATCGTCGCCCCGACGGACCTGGGAGACGTCGGCGTCGCCTACGCCCAGTCGAAGAAGGGCGGGAAGGCTTCGGAGAAGCCGAGCAGGGACTCGAAAGTCGGTAAGGACTCGAAGGGCAAGAAGTCGAGCAGGCCGATCAACCTCGATGACGAGGGCGGCTCGTCCGGCAACGATGAAGAGCCGGTGACGGCGGGCGACATGACCGAGGCTGCGGCCCAGGCGAAGAAACTGTTCGATGCCGAGCGCTGGGGCGAGTCCGCGCTGCTGCTTCGACAGGTCGTCTCCGGCGAGACGGGGGATGACCCCGGCAACAAGCAGATCGCCGAGTACCACCTGGCGATCGCGCTCTACCGCCTCAACTTCTTCCAGGCGAGCTACGACATCTTCCGCAAAATCGCCGAGAAGCCGAGCCACCTGAAGTTCAAGGAGACGCTCCTCTGGCTCGCGAAACTCGCGACCCAGCTGCCCGAGCCCGCCGACATCATCGGTGCCGTCAGCAAGTACTCGAAGGAGCAGGTGGGGCGCTTCGACAACGATCAGCAGCGGGACCTGTACTTTCAGTTGAACTACCTGCTGGGCCGTTCGATGTACCGCAAGCGCGAGTGGCAGGAGGCGATTGACCTCTTCTCGAACGTCAAGGACTCGAGCCCGTACTTCGTGAAGTCCCAGTTCTTCATGGGGATATCCTACGTCCAGTTGCGCAAGTCGGTGCCAGCGGTTCGTGCGTTCCAGCGCATCTTGACCTCGCTCGACAGGGGCATCGAGGGCGTCGAGGATGAGGAGCGCATGCGGGACCTCGCCAACCTCTCGATCGCGCGGACGTTTTACTCGGCGTCGATTCGCCTCGACGAGAACAACATCCCGAAGATCGACGACAAGAAGCTCAACGCGGCCGTTCGCTACTGGAACCTCGTCGACGTTGGGAGCGAGTATTGGCTCGATACGCTGTTCGAGCAGTCGTGGGCGTACTTCATGGCGGGCGACTATCCTCGAGCGCTCGGCAACATCCACACGATTCAGTCGCCGTACTTCCCGCGCTCGTTCTATCCCGAGGCGGACATCGTGCGCGCGGTCATCTACTTCACGACCTGCCAGTACGACGACGCCACCTCGCTCGTCGCGCGCTTGCAAAAGCGATACGAGCCGGTCGAGAAGGAGCTGAAGCAGGTCCTCAAGCGCTTCGAAGGCGAGGGCAGCGAGCAAAAGTTCTACGACTTCGTCCTGAAGATCCGCGACGGTCAAGGGGAGCTCTCGCCCGCGATCACTCCGATCGTCGAGAACGCCCTCGGTGACCGCGAGCTCCTCCGCAACATCGAGTACGTGAAGGTCCTGGACACCGAGCTCGAGCGCTTCAAGGGCGCGCCGACGAGCTTCCGCAACAGCCCCCTCGGCGGCGAGGTCGAGGACAACATCGACATCGCCAAGCAAAACGCGATGCGGAAGACCGGCGAGCTCGCGCGTCGTCGCTACAAGCGAAACATCGCCGAGCTCGAGGATCACCTCCGAAGCGCGCAGAAGATCATCGTCGACATCACGAACGCCCAGCGGAAGAAGATCGACGAGGAGATCGAGGCGGGCAAGTGGTCCGCCGAAGACGCGTTCCAGTTCGGGCAGGTGACGCCCGATGAGGAGCACGTCATCTGGCCCTTCAATGGCGAGTACTGGCGTGACGAACTCGGCTTCTACCGACAGGTCGTGAACTCTGCGTGCGGAAGCGGGAAGGGCGCTGGCGCCTCGGGCAACTGAGCAGGCCGCGTTCACTTTTCGCTCCTTCGCGACACGCGCCGCCTAGCCTCACCGATGACGGCGTCCGCTCCGCTTCGACTCTGACCGGCCCACGTTTCTGCTGCACTCTTTAAGGGTAACCATGAACCGACCCAATCGATTTGGCTTCGTCGCCACCTTCGCCGCGCTCACGGCTTCGCTGCTTCTCGCCGACGCCTCCGAGGCCGGAGAACAGTGCGTATCGCAGAAGGCCAAGGACACGCTGGCGACATGCCCCGGCGGCAAGTTCCAGACGAACGTTGCCAAGAAGCCTCAAGTGAGCTTCTCGACGGCGCCCGAGTCGATCAAGAAGAAGGACCGCGTCTCGGAGCTGAAGCCCGTCAATCCGAGCGACATCACGAAGACCGCGCAGCGTGACGAGCGCTCGGCTCGATTGAAGCCGAAGGTTCGCAAGTTGCTCCTGACCGAGATCGCGAACGTCGAGCGGCTCTTCAAGTCGACCCCCAAGAACGATAAGGACCGCCCGACGCTGATGCGCCGGCTCGCGGAGGGCTACGTCGAGCTCGAGGCCTCGGCGTTCCGCGACAAGGTCGAGTCCGAGGTCAAGGCCCAAGACCTCCGCTCGAAGGATGCGAAGCAGGCCTCCGAGGCGAAAGAGACCGCGCAGAAGGCGATGCAGGTCATCAAGGCCGCGCGGAAGAACGCGATCGACTACTACAAGCGCCTCAAGGACCAGTACCCGAAGTGGTGCCAGGATCCTCAGGCGCCGAAGGGGCAGAAGGGTTGCATCGACGAGGTCCTCTACTACCTCGCCTACGAGTACGAACAGGCGGGTGACCTCGACAACGCCCGCACCGCCTACCTCGAGCTCACCGAGAACTGGAAGCAGTCGCGCTTCGTGCCAAACGCTTTCCTCGCGTTCGGCGAGCTCTACTTCCAGGAGGCACAGGGCGACCCCAGCAAGTGGCCGTTCGCTCAAAACTTCTACAAGGAGGTTTTGAAGTACGACCCGCCGGAGAACAAGCTCTGGGGCTACGCCGCCTACAAGCTCGGTTACGTGTTCTGGAACCAGGGCGACTACGGCACCGCGATCCAGCAATTCAAGAGCGTCATCGAGTTCGCGGACAAGTACCCGCAGCTGCCCAACGCCAAGGGACTCGCGACCAGCGCTCGTCGTGACGTCATCCCGGTCTATGCGTTGAAGGGTGACCCTGGCAAGGCGTACGACTTTTTCCGGCCGCTGTCTGGAGACTCGGGCGTCAACAGCGAGACGACCTTCAAGATGATGGAGGACCTCGGCCTGAACCTGATCGACACCGGTCACTACGACGAGGCCGTCGTCCTCTACAACGACCTTAAGAAGCGCAACCGCGGCGAGATGCACTGCTTCTACCAAGCTCAGATCAGCCAGGCGGTCATGGCGGCGAAGAGCGCCAACAAGCCCGCGATCATCGAGGAGCTGAACAAGCAGCTCACCACCTACCTCGACTTCCAGAAGGCGAGTCACGGCAACCAGACCAAGCTCGAGTGCGCGAACACCACGGCCTCGCTGCTGTCAGAGACCGCGATGGCTTGGCACCTCGAGGCGGTCGGCTCCGGCGGCGTCCGTGGAACGGGCGACGCCAAGACGATGGACCTGAGCTCCAAGCTCTACAAGATGGTCGTCGAGAACTTCACGGGCGACCAGTTCAGGGCCTTCACGTTCCCGCGCATCGTCAAGGAAGACTGGCCTTCGATTTCCAAGATTCGTTACGCGATGGCGGACCTCCTCTACTTTCAGAAGAAGTGGGAGGAATGCGGCCCCGCATTCGACGCCGTCGTGGCGGACGACCCGAACGGCCCCAACGCTGCCGAGGCTGCGTTCGCCTCGGTGCTTTGCTACCAGAACATCTACGCGAAGACCCACGCCGACGGCTCGCACCGCCAGACCGGGGGACACCTCGACGATTCAAAGGCCAAGGGCAAGGGCAAGGGCAAGGCCAAGGACGACGACAACGCGAAGATGAAGCCGAAGGAGCTGACGGCTTCGCAGCGGGGCATGGTCACCGCCTTCGACCGTTACATCTGCTACATCAAGCCGCCCGAGAACGACGCGGAAGCCCTCGAGCAGTACGTCGAGGTGAAGTACGCGCGGGCCCGCACCTATTACGAGGCGCAGCACTGGGAGGAGGCCGCCGAGGCCTTCCGCGACATCGCGATGAACCACCCGAGGCTCGAGGCTGGTCTCTACGCCGCGCAGCTCTCGCTCGATGCCCTCAACGTGCTTGGGACCATGGCGGGCGCTGAGTCGAATCCGGACTGCCTGCTCGACATGGCGAAGGACGTCCCGAAGTACATCGAGTTCTTCTGCTCCGATGAGAAGCAGAAGAAGGACAATGACGAGCAGTGCTCGGTCCTCTTCCGCATCCAGCGCGACATCCAAGCGAAGCGCGCCGAGGCGCTCGTGAAGAAGGCCGATTCGGGCACCGCCGAAAGCATCAAGCTCTACGAAGAGGCGGCCAACCTCTACTACGACCTCTGGAAGAAGTACGGTGAGGACGCTTGCAAGGAAGGCAAGCCCGCCTGCGAGAAGAACGACCTCATCCTCTACAATGGCGCCCGAGCGTTTCAGGCCGCGCGCCTAATCGCCAAGGCCATCAAGCTCCGCACGATCCTCATCGGTACGCCCGCTCTCAAGTCGAGTCAGGCAGCAAAGCTCGCGGTCTACGAAATCGGCGGCAATTATCAGGCGATCGCGGTCTACCAGGATGCGTCCGAGTGGTACGAGCGCTTCGCGGCCGAGCAGGCAACGTCGAGCGACAAGGAGCTCCAGGAGAAGGCCGCCAACGCGCTCAGCGACGCGGTCGTCCTACGACTCGGGCTTGGCCAGCAGGAGAAGGCCATTGAAGACGCCGGCAAGTTCGCGACGTCGTTCGGTGGCAAAAATCCGGGCAAGGCCGCGCAGATCGCGTTTGCCATCGGCGCCTACTACGCCGAACGTCAGGACTGGAAGAACGCCGAGAAGGCGTTGTCCGGGCAGATCGGAAAGATCGATCAGCAGGCGACGTTCGACGTCAAGCTCCAGGCGCACGCGCTGCTCGGGCGCGTCTACCAGGCGATGCGGCAGGAGGGGAAGGCCGACCAGAACTTCGCGCTCGTTCGCGACAACTGGAACGACCCTGCGGCCGCGATGAAGCAACTCGACGCGATCGGTGGGTCGCAGTCGCAGCGCGATCGCCGCGTGGGTAAGACCTTGACGGCGGTGGGGGAGGCCCTCTTCTACTTCGCGGAGCGGAAGAAGGTCGAAGCCGACAAGATCAAGTTCCCCGAGTACAAGGGCGCCGGCGAAGACCGCAAGGAGATCGACGACTTCATCAAGAACAAGGTCTCCGATTGGTACAAGAAGAAGGACGAAGCGGTGAAGGCCGCCCAGAGCGAGTATTTCAAGATCGTCAACTTGAAGCCCGCGCCCCCGCCGGTGTGGGTCATCAAGTCCGGCGCCGCGGTGGGTGCCATGTGGGGTGGCTTCGTCTCGGACTTCCTCAAGGCTCCGTACCCGAAGAAGTGGGACCAGCCCGGCGAAATCCCTGGGCTCGATCCGCCGACCTTCTGGCAGGATTTGCGCGCGCAGTACCAGGCGGGCCTCGAGGACGCGAGCAAGGGGTACAAGGCCCAGGCGAAGCAGGCGTATTCCACCTGCCTCGACTACTCCGTCAAGTACCAGTATTTCGACTCGTCCTCGCGCTCCTGCGAGAAGTGGCTCTCGAAGAACTACGGTCGGGAGTTCCACCTCATCGATGAATTCCGAGGAGCGCCGACGCGCGTGAACTCGCCGCTCGACGAGCGCCCGCAGGCTCTCAACTACGACGGACAGCCGATCGTGCTCGACTCGCGCGAGCGCGAGGAGAGCGACTCGGGAGACAAGAAGGCCGCGGAGCCCAAGGCGGACGCGGAGCCGAAGGGCCAGAACTGAGGCGGCATCGAGGAATCCATGGCCATGAAAAACATCAAGTCATCTCTCGTCGCCCTGCTCGCGTCCTCCCTGCTCGTCGCGTGCGGTGGCGCCGGCGCCGGGCAGCAGGACGTCGTCAAGGATCCTGTCACGGGGTCCGTCGTGAAGACGCAGGACGGCAAGGTCATCAACAAGGAAGCCGCTGAGGACTTCAAGAAGGCGGTCATCGACCTCGCGTCTCATGACGCTGCGGGCGACTGGACGGATGCGACGTGCGAGTCGGCCGCGAAGCGCTTCGAGGACGCCTCCCGCCAACTCTCAGGCGGGGAATTCTTCGAGGCTCGCTACAATGCCGGCGTCTCGTATCAGCGCTGCAAGAACGACGCGAAGGCAAAGGAGGTGTTCGAGGAGATCCTCTCGAAAAATCCTAAGTTTCACCGCGCGCGCGTTCAGGTGGCGCTCTACAAGTTCGTCATGTCGAACCAGAAGGAGGTCGACGACGCGATCAACCAGATGCAGCAGGCGATTGGGGACGCCGACTTTAAGAACGAGGAAGCACTCGTTCACCTCGCGATGCTGCAGATGATGCGCGACAACGCAGTGAAGGATGATGACGGCGATGACGATTTCGCTCGCGCGAAGTTGAACCTGCAGCGCTCGCTCGCCATCAACGATGGCTTCATGCCTGCCTTCAATCAGCTCGCGGTGTACTACCTCGAGAGCGCGAAGAAAAAAGCGCAGCAGGCTGCGAAGCTCCCGAAGTGGGCGCGCCGTGCGGCCGTCAAGACGGCTGGTGAGGACGAGCGCAAGGCGGACTCACAGGCCCTCGAGCTCGCTCAGCTCGTGTGTTCGCAGGCCATCCGCAAGAACCCGAATTACGCGCCCGTCTACAACACGATGGGTCTGATCTCGTCCGAGCTTGGGGATCTCTCGCAGGCCGCGCAGTCCTTCGGGAAGGCTCGCCAGCTGGACTCGAAGTTTTTCGAGGCGCACATGAACTACGCGGCCGTCAACCTTCAGTTCCGCGGGTTCGAGGAGGCGGCGAAGGCGTACATTGCGGCCATTGGCCTTCGCCCGAGCGACTACGAGGCGCACCTCGGCTTGGCGCTTGCGTACCGTGGTCTCATCACGGACGTGAACTTCGACGCGATGCTCGCCAAGGCACAGAAGGAGCTCGCCGAGGCGCGCAGGCTCGACGGTGCTCGACCCGAGACCTACTACAACGAAGCGATCCTGACCGAGGAGTTCAAGACCAAGACCCTCGAAGGTGCGAAGGCTGAGCCGGTCTACCAGGAGTCGAAGAACCTGCTGAAGCAGTTCATCGAGAAGGCGACTGGAAAGGACGAATACGCCAGTGCCATCAAGCGCGCTCAGGAGCGCATGAAGGACATCGACGACATCGTCGCGGTCATCAAGGAGAACGCGGCCGCGTCGAAGAACCCGCCGCCTGCGCCCGCTCCGGATGCGGCAGCGGCCCCTGCGGAAAGTTCCGCAGCCCCGGCGGGAGGTTCGGCCGCCACGCCCGCTGACCCGGCGGCCCCGGCCCCAGCTCCGAACTAAAACATTTTGGGAACCAGGAGCTGGTCGCCGATGTCCTACTCCGCGTATCGCGTCGCTGCCCACGTCACGTCAGCGTGGGAAGCGAAGGATTGACCGGACGGATGGCTCCAGTTACAATGGGACTGTAATCTCGTCGGAATTTTACAAGAGGGCTGTACCATGAATTCAGTTGCACGTTTCGCGCTTGCGTTGACCCTCGCGGGTGGCGCCTTCCTCGTCTCGTCGGCGGCCAGCGCGCAGGGCGTGAAGTCCTCTGACGCCGGGGACGGCGAAGGGTACGGCTACGAGTTCGCGGACGATCCGCTCTCGGCGGGCGGCTTTGGCCCGACCGATGCGACGATCCGGGTGCGTCCCGGGCCGGTGCGACGGACGCTCATCCGCCCGCGCACGTCGTTCGTCCCCGAGATGCTGAAGTCCGTCGAACAACTCTGACGAATCGGCTGGAGTATCGCCATGGAAGGCAAGCAGAAGTTCGCGCTCACGTTCGCGTTTTATCAGGGTGAGCAGCTTATCCGCCGCGAGACGGTGGCGGAGAGCGTGATGAAGGTCGGCAAGGATCCGAAGAACCACCTGCGGGTTGATGACGAGCAGGCTGGGCGGGTCCATGCGGTGATCGAGGTCCAGGACGAGGTGACCCTCATCGACCTCGGCAGCGACTCGGGCACGCTGGTGAACGGCACTCGAGTGAACAAGTGCAAGCTCCAGCAGGGGGACCAGGTGCAAGTCGGCGCGACCCTGCTCGTTCTCGAGAGCGTGCAGCCGGTTGCCTCGCAGGTCGAGGCAGCCCCCGCGGCTCCTGCGAGCCAAGCTTCGAACCCGTTCGCCGCAGCGGCTCCGCCAGTCGCGAGCAATCCGTTTGCCGCGGCCCCGCCGCCCGCGATGAGCAACCCCTTCGCCGCTACTCCTGCGGCGACGGTACCGAATCCATTCGCGTCGTCGCCTGCGCGTAGCGCGCACGGCGCACACGGATATGGACACGGTGGCGACCGCTTTGCGAATGCGGCGGAGGGCTCGTACGAGTACCAGCTGCTGAAGGGCGGGGCACCGGTTCGCTCCGACGAAGTGGAGTCTGCGGCTTCTGCGTTCGAGATCCGCGTGCTCTGGGGCCGAAATCTCCTGCACGTCTCACACATTTCGACCAACCGTTCGTTCACCGTGGGCGAAGCCGAGGGGAAGGGCGGCACCGTCGATTTCCCGCTCCCCGCCGAGAAGCTCGGCTCGTCGCGCCTCACCCTCATCGAGTCCGGTTCGGTGGTCGTTCCGCCGACGGCGACGGGCTGGGTAGAGGCGGGTGCAAACCTTCCGAAGGCGCCTGTCTCTGCGAACGCACGGATCTCGATCGGCAACGGGACCGTCGTGCACCTCGAGGTGCGGGATCTCGTGTTCGAGATCAGCGGTGTCGCGAGCGGCAAGAAGGTCGTCGCGGCGGCGTCGCTTGCGGCGTTCATCACGGGATCTGCGATCCTCTACGTCCTCGGGGCTGGCGTCGGCATCGGCGGCTTCCTCGCCGCGACCGCGATGTTCACTCCCGATCTCAACTCGACCTCGGCGGATGAGGTCAACGACGAGCAGCGCTTCCTCATCTCGCACTACCTCGAGTCGGCCGCGGAGAAGGAGCTCGAGGAGAAGCCCGCCGAGGAAGTGGCGGAGTCGAACGCCGACAACAAGGAGGGCGGCACGGGAACTCGCGCGAAGGGCGAGGAGGGGTCGATGGGCAACCCCAACTCGAAGCAGAGCGGCAACCGGTACGGTGTCGCTGGACCCGAGAGCAACACCGACCCCCATATCGCCCGGCAGGCGGCGCTTCGTGACGCTGCCGAGTTCGGTATGATCGGCCTCCTCAATTCGGGTGCGGGCGGCGATCCGGACGCGCCGACTGCGCCGTGGGGACGCGATGACTCTCTCGGCAATGACCCGCTGAGCGCTCGCGGCAACATGTGGGGCGATGCGATTGGCGAGTCCTTCGGCGCCGGCGGCCTTGGCCTTACCGGCATCGGTGAAGGTGGCGGTGGTCGAGGTGAAGGTATCGGCCTCGGGAGCATCGGCACGATCGGGCATGGTGCCGGCACGGGCACTGGGCAGGGATTCGGCTCAGGCCACGGTCGGCTCTCCGGGTCGCACCGGGCGAAGCCTCCGCAGGTGCGAATGGGCGCGACGAGCGTGAGCGGTCGCCTGCCGCCCGAAGTCATCCAGCGCATTGTTCGCCAAAACTTTGGTCGCTTCCGTCTCTGCTACGAGAACGGCCTTCGCAACAACCCCAACCTTCAGGGTACGGTGGCCGTCACGTTCGTGATTGGTCGCGACGGCAGCGTGTCGAACGTCGGCGGCGGTGGCGGGCTCCCTGACTCGGGCGTCGTGAGCTGCGTCACGCGCGCCTTCTACGGGCTCGCCTTCCCGACGCCGGAAGGCGGCGTCGTTCGAGTGACGTACCCGATCTCGTTCAGCCCAAGCTGAGTCGTTCAGTCCAAGCTGAGTCGTTCAGTCCAAGCTGAGTCGTTCAGTCCAAGCTGAGTCGTCCAGCCCAGGCTGAGCACGCGACGCCGAAGCGCCCTCGGGCCTCGAAGAGGTCCGGGGGCGTTGTCTTTGGTGGCGTCGGTCGTGCTTGGACTCGTGTCGGACGTGGACGCGATCAAGGCCCCGTTGCGAGCGCTCGAGACGCACGAGAAGCGCTGGACTTCAGCGGAGCGAGGACACTATCCTCGCGGTTCCTCGCCGCATTTTCTTGGGCGTAGGAGAGGTGAAGGGCTCGATGAAACTTCGTTCAATCGTCACTGGGTTTGCGCTGGTCGCCAGCGTGATGTCGATCGGCTGCAACCGCAACAAGCAGGAGGCCGTCATCCTCGCGAACAAGGGCGACGTGATGGTCGATGCCAACCCGAGCGACGCGATCCAGAAGTACGAAGAGGCAGTGAAGCTGGACGATAATCACCTCATCCTCTACAAACTCGCCAAGGCATACCGCAAGAAGGAGGACTGGGAGAAAGCTCAGTCGACGCTACAGCGGGCCGCAGCGAAGGCACCCAAGTTCGCCAACTACTGGTTCGAGCTCGGCTTGGCCATCGAGATGCAAGCAAAGAAGCCCGAGAAGGGGACCGCGAAGTGGAGCGATGCCATCGACCCTTACACCAAGTGCGTCGAGCAAGACCCCAACGATGACCGCTGCCTCGCTCATCTTGCCGATGCTCATTACTACGCGGACGACGAGCAGAAGGCTCTGCAGCGTGGACACGAAGCCATCGAGAAGCGCCCTGCCGACTTGGGCGATATGGCGAAGAAGTGTGTGGACGATCCCGCCATCGAGTGCGCGCTCAACCACTACACAGAGCTGGCGAATCGTTACATTCTGCTCGATTACCTGAAAGAGGCGGAACAGCTCCTCATCGCAGCGGTGGAAATGGGTGACCCGAAGGACAAGCGCCTCGTTCAGGTCTACACCCTGCTGTCGCAGGTCTACGGAGAGCGCAACGAGACCGACAAGGCGGTCAAGTCGCTCGAGAAGGCTCGTGAGCTCGACGAGGGCGACCCCTCGCTGCTCTTCAACCTCGGTATGGCGTACGGGAAGGTCAATCCGCCGAAGAAGGCGGAGGCGCTCGCAAGGTTGAAGGGGTTCACGGCTCGCGCTTGCACGAAGGATGCGGCGAAGTACCGCAAGGAATGTGAGCAAGCAAACACAGTGATCCAGAAGCTCAACGGGCCAGGAAACTGAGGCGCCGCCGCGCGGTGGCGCGGGGCCAGCGTGACCGTAAGACCTGATAGAAAACCAGCGTCGACACGAGACGCTGCCGAGAGACCATGGACCTGAAGCAACGACTGGAACAACTCGAGAACACGCTGGATTGGGCCGCGCTCGCGGAGGCGCTCGAAGCTGCGGCGGATGCCGAGCAAGACGTCGCTGCGAGGTCGGATTATTTGTTGCGACTCGGGCGGGTTCTCAACGGTCAGCTGCTTCAGGGGGCGCGAGCGCTTCGCTACTTCCAGGCCGCTTGGAAATCGAAGCCGGAGGCGGTTGAGCCTCTGCTCGAGGCTCGCGACATCTATCTCGGCCTCGGTCGGATCAAGATGGTCGAGACCGTCTTGCGCCGGAGCCTCGAGACGGCTTCGGACGCGCTGCGGGGCCGCATCCTCCTCGACCTCGGCGATGCGCTTCAGGATCTCGGTCAGTACGATGCCGCGCTCGAGGCTTACCAGCAGGCGTCGGAGAGCGATGATTTTGCCTACGAGGCAATGGTGGCCCTCGAGGACCTAACGGTCGACGAGGGCGCGTTCCAAGACCGCGTCGACGAGCTGCTCGCGGAGTCGTTCGACCAGTCGGACCTCTCGTCTCGCGTGCGCCTCCTGCTGCGCGCGGCCCGGCTCGCGCGTCGCTACGGGAGCGCGGACCAGACCGAGGAGCTGCTGCTCGACGCGTACCAGGCCGACCCGGCCAACTTGAGCGCCGCTGCGCTCTACGAGGGGTTGTTCATCAGCGCGGCGGAGGATGACCCCGACGCCTCTGTCAGGGCGGCGAAGCTCGCCTCGAAGCAGCGCGAGATCCTGAGCGGCACGGGTGACGACGAGCGCGGACGCCTCGCGTTCGTGTTCGGCGCGCGCTGGGCCCAGCACCAGGACTCCGAGCGTGGCGTGGCGCTGCTAGGGGACGCCTTCCGCGCAAATCCCAGCGACGCGGTCTCCTACGTCTACTTGCGCGATCAGGTCGGCGAGCAGGGAGGCGACTGGAGCGCCGTGTTGGCGCTTCTCGCCGCCGCGGGGGATGAGGCCAAGGCGTCGTGTCCGGACTTTGTGCTCGCGGAGGCAGGAAAGACCGCGTGGCGTCAGCTTGGTGACGTGATGACGGCGCGGAGGTGGTTTACGCGGCTGGCTTCGTCGCAGCCGGACCATCCCGAGCTCGCGGCTTTCGAGCGCCAGCTTGGCAAGAGCGTCTCGGAAGAGAATGAGGGGGCGAGAGCGTCGAAGGTCGACGAGACCGAGGTGGACCTTGAGGAGGTGATGACGCTCGATGGCGACGTCGACCTCGAGACGGTTGCCGAGGACGAGAGCGTCTTAGACGGGTTGGAGGCAACGCGCGGGCTCGATTCGAGCGAGGGGGTTGCCGCCGAGGAGCCCGCGAAGGCCGAGGAGCCCGCGAAGGTCGAGGAGCCCGCGAAGGCCGAGGAGCCCGCGAAGGCCGAGGAGCCCGCGTTGGCCGAGGAGCCCGCGAAGGCCGAGGAGCCCGCGAAGGCCGAGGAGCCCGCGAAGGCCGAGGAGCCCGCGAAGGCCGCGACCGTCGAGTCGCCCGGGAAGAGCGCACCCGCCGACGAGGACGCGGCGCTGATCGCGAAGCTCCTCGATGAGGCCGACAAGCAGCAAAAAGCGAAGCGCAGTCACGACCACGTCAAGACGCTCGTCAAGCTCGCGGAGGCCTACGTCGACGTCACGAAGAAGGTCGGGGCCTACGCGGAAGCGGCGGATATCTTCCTCAAGTTCTCGAACGCGTCCGAGGCGGCGAAGTGCTTCGAACAAATCCTCGCCGCGGACCCGACCCACAACCCGGCGCGGAGCCACCTCCGCGAGTATTACGAGAAGCGGCGCGACTGGGAGAAGCTCATCGAGCTGATGCGCGGAGAGGCAGACCTGTTGCCTGTCGCTCAGCGCGCGAAGCGCTACGCCGAAATGGCGAAGCTCGCGACCGATAAGGTCAAGAAGCCGCAGCTATGCATCGACCTGTGGAATCAGGTTCGCGCACTCGAGCCGGGGAACCTCGAGGCCCTCGATTCCCTCGCGACGTTCTACGAGCGCTCCCGTGAGTTCCAGGAGCTCGCGGCTGTCCTCCTCGACCTCGTGGACTCTCTTACGGACGCGAAGGAGAAGCTCAATCAGCTGCAGAAGCTGGCCCAGATCCAGGGTGAGAAGCTCAACGACGACGCCGGGGCCGCCGAGGCATGGCGTCGCGTGCTCGAGCTGACGCCCGATGACCGGCGTGCTCAGGAGAACCTCAAGAAGCGTCTCCTCACACTCCAGCGCTGGGACGACCTCGAAGTTCTCTTCGAGGAGAGCGGGAAGTGGGACGAGCTCATTCGAGCGATCGAGGCTCAGGAGCAGAAGGAGAAGGATGACGGGGCGAAGGTCGGCCTCCTCCTCAAGATCGCGGATCTCTGGCTCCGCAAGAAGGAAAAGTCCGACCGCGCAGCGAAGGCCTACGAGAAGGTCCTTACGCTCGATGAGAATCATCTGGCGGCAGCCGTGGCGCTCGTGCCGATTTATCGCGAGACGAACAACCCAAAGGGTCTCGCGCAGGTCCTCGAGGTCAAGCTTGCTCACGCGGAGGACGCGTCAGAGCAGGTCGCGCTCCTCGATGAGCTGGGCGAGATCTACGAGACCAAGCTGAAGACGTCGGACGCCGCGCTCGCGCGGTACCTGCGCGCCTTCGCGTTGTCGCGGCGTCTCGAGTCGGGCGACAGCGCCGAGCGAGTTGCGCGCGCGACGAAGGATTGGGCGCCGCTCGTTGCAGCCTATCGCGACGCGCTCGAGGGGCTACTGTCGCAAGAGGATGCTGTCGCCTTGCGTCTGCGCCTCGGGCGGGTCCTGCTCGAGGAGGTCGGCTCGATCGACGATGCTCTCATTCAGTACCGAGCCGTCTATGAGCTGGATCCCAACAACCTCCAAGCGCTCGAGGCGTTGGAGCGCCTGTATCGCGAGACGAAGCGACACGCCGAGCTGCTCGAGGTCTACGAGAAGCAGCGGCAGTTCGCAGGTACCCCGGAGGCCCAGGCGCGCGTCCTTCGCGGCATCGCGACGATGCAGGAGACGGAGCTCGGGCAGCCAGAGTCTGCGATTGAGAGCTTGTTGCAGATTCTCGAGCTGAATGGCTCCGACCGCGATGCTCTCGAGGCCCTTGACCGCCTGTACTTCGCACGTGGCGAGTGGTCCGAATACGTCGGCGTCGTGCGTCGGCGACTCGAGGGCGACCTTGACGAAGGTCAGGTCGTCGATCTCAAGGTGCGGCTTGGTGAAGCGCTGGAGAAGCACCTCGAAGATCCCGGCGGGGCTGTTGAATCGTACCGTGAGGTGCTGGTCATCGAGCCGGACGAGGTGCGCGCGCGCGAGGCGCTCGAGCGTCTCGTCGACCACGCGGACCTCGGGCACGAGGTCGCCAAGGTCCTCGCGGATGTCTACGAGGCGCGAGCCGACCACGCCAAGCTCGTGTCGGTCCTACAGAAGCTCGTTCATGGCGAGACGGACGCGTCACGGCGAGTCGGCATGCTGCGACGCATCGCTGCCGTCGCCGGGGATCATCTGAGGGACGACGCGGCTGCCTTCGCAGCCGCCGCTCGTGCGCTTGTCGAGCAGCCGGACGGCGAAGACATTCACGCGGAGGTGCGGCGTTTCGCGCAGAGCGGCGATCGATGGACGGCTCTCGCTCAGATCTACAGCGAGGTCGCGTCTGCGGTCACCGAGGCCGCGCTCGCACGCACCTACTGGTTCCGACTCGCGGGGATTCAGGAGCAGCTCGGTGCGGTCGACGACGCGGCGAAGAGCTTCGAGAAGACGCTGGACCTCGACCCTACGGACTCCGAGGCCCTCGACGCGCTCGAGCTCCTCTTCACGAATCACGAGCGGGGCAACGATGTCATCGGGGTGCTACGCCGCCGACTCGAGTTGGCGCAAAAGGACGGTGACCGCGAGACCCTCCTGACGCAGGTCGCGACGATCTACGACGCGCAGCTCGGACAGCCCGACAACGCGATCGGCGCCTACCTGGAGATACTTGCCTTCGACGATCGTAGCCAGGTTGCGCTGCGGGCGCTCGACCGGCTCTATGAGCGCCAGGAGCGGAACGCCGAGCTCGCGGGCAACATCGAGCAGCAGATCAAAGCTGCCGAGACCGAGGATTTCGAGATCTCGTTGATGTTGCGGCTCGGCAAGCTGCAAGAGATGAAGCTGGGCCTTGTCCCTGCGGCGGTCGAGACCTACCGGCAGATCCTCGAACGTCGCCCAAACCACGAGGGCGCCCTCGCCGCTCTCGAAGGGCTCGGAGCCCGTCCGGAGCTCGAGATCGAGGTCGCCGAGACGCTCGGGCCTCTGTACCGCGCCGCAGGCAACTACGCGAAGCTCGTCGGGGTCTACGAGATCCAGGTTCGTCGCGCGGAGGATCCGGCGCGGGCGGTCGAGCTTCTACTCGAGATGGCACAGCTCTACGAGGACGCTGCGTCGGATCCGAGCGCGGCGTTCGACGTGTTGGTTCGAGCCCTCGAGTTCGAGCCGGGGGCACCCCTCATTCAAGAGGGCCTGCAGCGTCTCGCTGGGGCAACGCGACGCTTCGCGGATCTCACGGCGGTCTACGAAGGACAGGCTGCGAAGCAAGCGGACAAGGACCTCGCAATCGCGTTGCTCGCGACCAGCGCCTCGATCTTGCAGCACCAGCTTGGTGCGACGGACCGTGCCGTCGCGACCTATCGCCGAATCCTCGAGCTCGACCCCACCCAGATCTCAGCGGTCGAGGCACTGGAGTTCATCTTCCAGCAAAGCGATCGAAACGAGGAGCTCTCCGTTGCCCTGCAACAGCGCGCCGCGCTCCTCACGAACCTCGAGCTCCAGAAGGCGGCACTCTACGAGGCCGCCGCGCTCGAGGAGGAGGTGCTCGGACGCATCGACGCTGCGATCGCGGTTTACCGCAGGGTCCTCGAGCTCGACGCCGACGATCTCCGCTCCCTCGACGTCCTGACCAGGCTCTTTTTGGGTCTCGAGCGCTGGCAGGACCTCCTCGCCGTCCTCGCGAAGCGGGCCGAGCTCCTCTTCGAGCCGGTAGAGCGGAAGCGTGTTCTTTACCAGTCCGCCGCCGTCTACGAGCGTGAGCTGGGGGACGTTCGAAACGCCATCGACACCTACCAGCGAATCCTCGAGCTCGACCCAGACGATCTCGATGCGCTCGGTCGTCTCGACGCGCTGTATCAAGAGGCGCAGGATTGGCCGGAGCTCCTCAACGTCTTGCAGCGGCAGGCCGAGCTCGCGGCGGATCCCCGAGAGGCGAGCGCGTACCAGTTCCGAATCGCCGAGATCTACGAGAAGCGGCTCGACGACGTGGTCCGCGCCCTCGACCTCTACCGCGACCTCGTCGGTCGCGATCCGAGCCACGGTCCGACGCTGAGTGCGCTCGACGCGCTTTCCCGAGGTGCCCAGGAGCCCGTGGTCGCGGCTCAGATCCTCGAGCCGCTCTACCAGTCGATGGGCGATTGGCCGCGCCTCGTTGCGGTGCTCGAGGTTCAGATAGCGCGCGCCGACGACGCATACGCGCGGATCGAGCTACTCACGCGGGTGGCGCAGATCCATGAAGACGCCATTGGCGATCACGGCGCAGCGTTCGATACGTACTCTCGTGCGATCGCCATCGATGCAGGGAGCGACGACCTCCTTGCGCACTACGAGCGCTTGGCCTCGGTCGCGAGTCGCTGGGCGGAGCTCGCTGCACTTTACGGTCGTCAGCTCGCGGCTCTACCGGCCGAGGAGCCGGCTCGCTTTGTCGAGCTCGCGCTACGGCTTGCTCGCATCTACGAGGAGCAGCTCGAGAGCTGGGATCACGCGATCAATCGCTACGAAGCGGTGCTCGAGCGGGATCAAGACAACGCGCAGGCGACCGCAGCGCTCGACAGGCTCTACGAGCTCACGGAGCGTTGGCCGGCCCTGGCAGCCATCCTCGCGCGAGAGGCGGCCGCCGGTACCGCGGACGCGCTCACGTTCAAGCTTCGACTAGCTCACGTCCAGCAGTCCCGGCTCGGCGACGTCGGTTTGGCCGTAGATACCTTCGGTGAGATCCTCTCCGACGATCCGAATCACGAGGCTGCTCTCGGGGCGCTCGAGGGCCTCTTCAACGCGGGGTACGAGCAGCTGCGAATTGCGGCGATCCTCGAGCCCCACTACGACGCGACGGGTCAGTTCGATTACCTCGCCAGCGTCTTCGAGGCGGTCCTCGCGCACACCTCCGACCCGGCCGAGCGCCTCCTGCAGTTCCACCGCCTTGCCGAGCTTCACGAGCAGCGCGTGGGAGTCCCCGGGGCTGCGCTCGCGGTCTACATCCGAGCGCTCGCAGAGGCACCCTCGGACGAGCGCGTCCTCGCGGAGCTCGAGCGCCTTGCTGGAATGGTCGAGGGGGGCTGGGAGCACCTCGCGAACGCCTACGCCGACGTGCTCGCGCAGCGCACGGAGCCAGCGCTGCAACAGGTGCTCGGCAAGCGGCTCGCCCGTGTGTTCGAAGAGGAGCTCGCCGACCTGCAGCGGGCGGTCGAGACGTACGCCTACGTGCTCTCCGTGGTGCCGCTCGAGCTCGACTGCCTCGAGAACCTCGATCGTCTGTACACCGCTCATGGTCACGCCGCGCCGCTCGCGGCGGTCCTCGAGCAGCGCGTGGAGACCGTCGAGGATGCGTTCGCGAAGATCGAGTTCCTCGGCAGGCTCGGTGAGCTCTACGAGGTTCACCTCGCGCCGCACGACCCGCGCCACTACGAGGACGCGATCCGCGTCTATCGTGTCATTGTCGAGGAGCTCGACCCCCAGAACGAGAATGGTCAGACGGCGCTCGAGCGCATCTATGGGCAGGCGCAGCGATGGCCCGAGCTCTACGGGGTATACGAGTGTCAGCTTGCGAACGCTGGCGGTGACTTCGAGAAGGGCGAGCTCACGGCAAAAATGGCTCGCATCGTCGGCGGCGGACTCGGCGATCTGCGCAAGGCGATCGAGCTCTGGCGTCGCGTCCTCGAGCTCAAGGGTGAGGACGGCGAGGCGCTGGGCGCGCTGAGCGAGCTCTACGAGCAGACGAGCCAGTGGGCGGAGCTCGCCGACGTACTCGAGCGCCACCTCGCGAACGTCTTCGACGAGCGTGAGCACGTTGCCGTGCTGCTGCGTCGTGCGCGCCTCTATTCGTCACAGCTTCGTCGAGACGATTTGGCGCTCGATGACTACGCGCGCGTGCTCGAGTTCGACTTTGCGAACCTCGACGCCCTCTTCGCGATCTCGGAGATCACGCGTCGTCGCTATCACGGCGAGGTCCCTCACGAGTCGCGCGGAAATTCGACGGAGCTTCTCGCGTCGCTGCATCAGATCGCGGACCGTGCCGCACAGGTGCTTCCCGCGGAGCACCTCCTCGCGCTCTACCGGGAGCTCGCGACGCTCCACCAGCTCGATGTGTCGCAGCGTCGCGAGGCGATCGACGCGTGGCGAAGGTTCCTCGAGGTGGATCCTCGGGACTTCGACGCGATGGCGCAGCTCGAGTCATTGCTTCGGGCGGACGGCGCTTGGCGCGATGTGGCCGAGCTGAAGTCGAGTCGTGCGCGTGCTCTTGGCTCGGTGCAAGAGCAGCTCGGCGAGTACCTCGGCGTCGCGGAGATCTGGTCAGACCGGGTCGGCGATGCCGATGGGGCGACGACCGCCTACGAGGCCGTCCTCCAGCTCGACCCCGCCAATGACGTCGCCTACGCCGCGCTCGAACGCCTACACAAGACGGCGGAGCGATGGGAGTCGCTCGTCGAGCTCTACGTGGCCCGCGTCGAGACGCGTGAGGATGTGAGCGAGCAGACATCGCTTCTTCGGAAGGTCGCGCGCGTCTCCGAGGACCGACTGAGCGATCTCGGTCAGGCCTATGATTCGCTCGAGACGGCGTTCGCGCTCGACGTGATGGATGACGAGACCGTTGCGCGGCTCGAGGCGCTGACGGCGACGACGAAGCGCTGGCCGAACCTCATTCAGACGGCGACCGGTCTGCTCGATCAGGCGACCGATCGGCGACTTCAGGTGTCGCTCTGTCTGCGGCTCGCGAAGTGGTACGGCGAGAACCTCGATCGGCAGGACTACGCGCAGCCGTTCTACGCCCGCGTGCAGGAGCTCGAGCCGAACAACGTCCAGGTGCGTCGGCAGGCCGCGAGCTACCTGCGGAAGCAGGGTGATTGGCGTGGGGCTGGGCAGCGGCTCGAGGAGGCGCTCGCCTTCGCGACGCGCGACACCGATCGTGCCGCGATCCTGACGGACGTCGGCGACCTCCTAGAGAAATTCGCGGGACAGCCGGAGCAGGGCGTGGCTCGGTTCGAGCGCGCGGTCGAGGCTGACCCAACCTACCTCCCGGCGCTCGACGCGCTCGAGCGCGTCTACGAGTCGAGGGGCCAGACCCACGATCTCGTGGCGGTCCTCGAGAAGAAGCTGAAGGCGCTCAAGGACCCCGAGAAGGTGAGCGACACGCGCATGCGCGTCGGTGCGCTCTTCGAGGGGACGCTCGGCAGTCCAGAGAAGGCGGTTGCGCTTTATCGAAGCGTCCTCGAGCACGACGCGGCCAACGCGCAGGCCATTCGCGGACTCGAGCGCGTGTTCACCGCCACTCGTCGGTGGGCGGACATGCTCGAGGTGCTCGAGATGCACCTCGACGTTCCGAGCACGGAGCGCGAGCGAGCCGACGTGCTCATGCAGATCGCCTCCCTTCAGGAGGAGGAGTTCCGCAAGCCCGATCTCGCGGCCGTGCGACTCGAGCAGGTCGTTGACATCGATCCGACGAACATCCCCGCGTTCGAGGCTCTCGCGCGTTGCTACCAGAAGCAGCAGCAGTGGCACGAGCTCATCGCTTGCCTTGATCGCTTCGTACAGATGGTGGCCGACCGGCAGAAGAAGATCCAGCTCCTCACCTGGCAAGGGCAGGTGCACGCGGATCACTTGCAGGATCATGTCCGCGCCATGGACGCGTACATCGCGATCATCGACATGGACCCGCACCAGATTGGTGCGCTCGAGTCCCTCGCCAAGCTCTACGAGCGCATGGACGATCCGGCGAATGCAATCGATTGCATGGTTCGCGTCGCGGAGCTCACGACAGACGGTTCCCAGCGAGTCGAGGCCTTCTACCGGATTGGTCGGCAGCTCGAAGAGAAGCTCGGTGATCGAACCCAGGCCCGCGCTCGCTTCGAGCAGGCCCTCGACCTGAACCCGTACCACTTGCCCACGCTTGCTGCGATGCGCGCCATCGCGGTGAGCGAGGCAGACTGGTACCACGCGACGCGTTACCTCGAGACCGAGCAGCAATACACCGAGTCCCCGCGACTGCGGGCGAAGCTGCTCGTCGAGTTGGGACGCATTCGCGGCGAGATGATGGAGCAGCCCGAGGCGGGCCTGCAGTCCTACCAGCTTGCGAATCAGATCGATCCCGACAACGAAGACGCAGCGTTGCCGCTCGCGCGTGCTTACGTCGAACGGAAGGCGTTTGCCGAGGCGGAGCCGCTCACGGACTTGCTCGAGAAGAAGGCGCCTTCGAAGGAGCGTGAGCTTCAGGTCGAGCTCTTCCTCTTGCACGGGCGCGTCGAGCTTGAGCTCGGAAAGGGAGCCGAGGCGTTGCGCGCGTTCGCGGCCGCTCAGCGTGGGGACATCACGAATCGGGACGCCATTCGCGGCCTCGGTGATGCCAACTACCTCGTCCGCGATTGGGCGGGGGCGCTGACGAACTACCAGAAGGTCCTCACGGCGCTCTCGGACGACGAGATGACGCTGCGCGCCGAGGTCCTCTACAAGCTCGGTTGCGTCAAGCGAGAGCAAGGCCAGGCGCGGCAAGCGATCAACAACTTCGAGAAGGCGCTCCAGCTCGAGCCGAGCCACCGCGCAACCCTCGAGGCGCTGGCCTCGATTCACGCCGCCGAGGACGATTGGGCTCAGTCGTGTGCGTATCGACAGCTCATCATCGACAACGTCTTCGACGGTGAGGAGCGCTTCAACCTTTACCTCGAGCTCTCCGACCTATGGGATGGCCGCGTTGGAGATGCCGTGCAGGCGCTCGCCGCGATGGAGCAGGCGGTCGCGATCAGGCCCGAGGACCATCAGCTGCAGCATCGGCTTCTGACCCTGTATCAGAAGACGAAGCGCTGGCACGACGTGGTGCAGACGCTGCAGCGCATCGCCGAGGGGGATCCGAACTCGCAGCGGCGTGCGCGGTACATGTTCACGATGGCCCAGGTCTTCCGTGACAAGCTCGAGGAGCCGTACCTCGCGGTCGAGCATTTCGACAAGGCGCTGGACCTTCACCCCGAGCTGGTCGACGCGTTCCAGCGCATCGACAAGGTCCTCTCAGGGCTCGGCGACTGGGCGAAGCTCGAGCGTGCGTATCGAAAGATGATTCACCGCGTTCGCGGCAAGGGCGACGCCGAGTTCGAGTACGGACTCTTCCACGCCCTTGGCCTCATCTACCGCGACCGCCTTCAGGACTATCACAAGGCGTCGGAGGCGTTCCGGGGTGCGCTCGATGTAAAGCCGGATGCGGTTGAGGACCGGATCATGCTTGCCGAGCTTGCGGTTCACACGGGTGATGCCTCGAAGGCGCTCGAGCAGTACCAGTCCTTGCTCGAGAAGGACGCGCTCAACGTCGACGCCTATCGGTCGATCTACACGCTCCACCTGCAGCAGCAGTCGTACGACGCGGCCTGGTGCGTCGCTGGCGTGCTTGCCTTCATGGGGCGCGCGAACGAAGAGGAGCAGCGTTTTTACGAAGACTGGAGGCCGCAGGACATCGCGCCGCTCCAGGGGATGCTCGACGGCACGCTCTGGGCCGAGCACCTCTTCCACAAGGATGAGGACCCTCACATCGGGAGGATCTTCGAGGCGGTCGCGCCCGCGGCGCTCAAGGCGAAGCTCGCAGACCTCACCGCGCGCAATCAGCGTCCTGCGTTGCCGGACCAGCTGCGGCAGGACCCTGCGACCTCACAGCTCCCGCTCGCGAAGACCTTCTTCTGGGCCGCGAAGGCGCTCGGGTTGCAGGCGCCGCAGCTTTACGCGCGGACCGACCAGCCGGGCCTCCTCACAGCCGTGCCCAACATGCCTCTCTCGACGGTGGCGGGACAGGTGGCGCTGCAGGGCGTGGCTCCGCTCGAGCGGGCCTTCGTCTGCGGCAAGCACCTCGCGATGTACCGGTCGGAGCACCTCATCAAGACGCTCTTCCCAACGGTCACCGAGCTCACCGTGCTGCTCTTCGGGGCGGTGCGGCTCGTGGCGCAGCTCCCCGCTCCGCCCGAGTACGCCAATCAGGTGCAAGCGACGACGCAAGGCCTCGGGCAGCACATCGAACCGATGCAGCGCGAGGCTCTCAAGGTTGCGGTGAGCGACTTCATGAAGGCGGGGGCGCGCGCCAACATCAAGCGTTGGGCGCAGGCCGTCGAGACGACCGCGGCGCGTGCGGGTCTCCTGCTGTCCGGCGACCTCGCCATCGCTCGGACGGTGATCGTGAGCGAGCAGCAAATCCCGGGCGATCTCACGCCTCAGGAGCGCCTGAAGGAGCTCATGCTGTTCGCGGCGAGCGAGGATTACGCGCGCCTCCGCAAGACGCTCGGGCTCAACATCAAGACCGAGTAGCGCCCGGCTCAACCTGTCTTCCTTAGGAGATCGCGGAACGTCGAGCGTGGCAGCTGCGCGCGGCGGGCCGCGTCGCTCTGGTTGCCGCTGCACTCGTGGAGGAGGGCATGCGCGCTCAGCGAGTCGAGAGGTGGCCGCGGCGGCTGTGGAACCGAGCGATGGCCAAGCGCTCGCAGCACGTCCTCCGCTTCAATGGTCTCGCCGGCGCAGGACAGCGCGGACTGAATGAGGATGTTGCGAAGGCCCCGTACGTTTCCCGGAAGCTCGCACATCTGCAAGACGCTGAGGGCACGCGGAGACAGCGAGAGTCCCGAAAATTCGCTGCACGCGAGCATCCAGCGAGCCAGCTCAGGGATGTCCTCGCGCCGCTCCTCGAGGGAGGGGACGGCGACGGTGCAGACCGAGAGGCGCTCGAAGAGGTCGCGGCGGAACGTCCCTTCGGCGACGCGTCGCTCGAGCGGCTCACAGGTCGCCGCGAGGACGCGGACGTCTACCTTGATTGGCATGTCGCTCCCGATTGGGGAGACCACGCCGTCTTCGAGGACACGCAGCAGCTTGGCCTGTGACTCGATGGGTAGCGCGCCTAGCTCGTCCAGGAAGAGGGCTCCTTGATGGGCCTCGCGGAAGGCGCCGCGGCGAGGTGTCGTCGCTCCGGTGAACGCGCCTGTGGCGTGGCCGAAGAGCTGGCTCGCGCCGAGGTCGCCGACGATCATGGCCGCGTTGATGACCACGAGCGGCTTGCCTCGCCTCGGGCCGAGTTCATGCAGCGCGCGCGCGACGAGCTCCTTTCCGCTCCCGGTTTCGCCGCGGATGAGGACGGGAAGGGAGGTCCGCGCCACGCGCCTCACGAACCGCCCGAGGTCACGCATTGCGGCGGAGCGCCCGATCATCGAGGGCAGGGCATCGAGGGCATCCGCCCGCTCGTTGGCTCGGCGGGCGGCGTCGTGAAGGGGAGAGGGTGAGCGGTTTTGGATTGTGTGGGTCCGGTGATGCATGGGCTCTACGGGGTCATCGTCACGGGTCGGTGACTCGTTTCGCCGCGAGCGTGGGTACGCAGTCGATTGTCGAGAGGCGACCGCAATTTTGAGCCCGCCCAGGCACCATTCGTTGTAGGACCACGGCCGGTGCGAGCGCTCTCCGTCTCAGGCTTCGTCCTTGTCGCTCTCGTCGCGCTGCCGGCTCGCGCAGAAGACGGGGTCCCTGTTTCGGCGCCGACGAAGCCGACGAGCCCGGACGCCGCCGCGACGAAGGCCTCGAAGGTGCCTGACCCCGAGCGCACACGCGACCTGCGCTTTGGTCATCTCTACGCCTCGGTGTTCGGGGGCGTTTGGGTCCCGAGCGCGAGCCTCGTGCCTGAGGGAACCGGTCTCGACGCCCCGGAGGTTGGTGGTGAGGTTCGGGCACGGCTCGGGTTGGGGGTGAACGGTCACCTCGTCGTCTTTGCGGAGGGCGGCTTTGCGCACGCTCGTGGAGGAACATCGTGCTCGACGTGCTCGGCGAGTAGCGTCGTCGCAGCCGGAGGCGTCTCTGCGCACCTCACCCAAGGCTTCGCGGTCGATCCGTGGATCTCGCTCGGGGCCGGCTATCGCGGCACCGTCCTCTCGGTGGACGATGTTCCCGGAGCGGTATCCGACGCGCCGGTTCACGCCATTGACTTCGCGCGGCTCGGCCTGGGCTTCGATCACGCGCCGGTTCCGTGGCTCGGTTTCGGACCCTTCGTCGGCGTCGACGTCGGAGTCCGGCTGTTCGACGGAGCCGTCTACGCCGACGGTGTCTTTGGGGTTCGCGTTACCTTCGACCCGAAGGCTTCTGGGACCCGCCTCTCGATCGATGCCGGGCGTTGAGGCGTCGATTCATCGTCCCGGCGCTCGGGCATCAGCGACGAGGCACTCTTCGACGCTCGCGCGCCGGTGGGACGTACACGAGATAGAGCGCGACCTCGACGACACCCGCGCGCAGCATGTCGAGGGCGGTCGCGGCGCCGCGCGATAGGTCGAGGATGCGTCCGTCGACATACGGGCCTCGATCATTGACGCGAACGCGCACCGCGCGGCCGTCACGTCGCACGACATCGAGCACCGTCCCGAGCGGCAAGGTGCGGTGCGCGGCCGTGGCAGCCGTGGGATCGTAGCGTTCGCCGTTCGCCGTGAGGTTGCCGGCGAGGCTGTCATGATAATAGCTCGCGAGCCCAATCTGATACGGCGCGTAGGCGCCGAGCGTGGCAGGTTGCGGAGCGTTGAGGACGTGGCCACTCGAGTGCGCACACCCGGCCGCGACGCCGAGGGCGAGGGCGGTGGCGATCGCATGTCGCGCGGTGGAGAGGCACATCCGCGGCCGAGTGCTCCGTCGGTCGGCGCGTCGTCGCGTCAGAACGAACCCATGATCGCCAGGCCACGCTCGGTCGGCGACAGCATCGGTGCGAGCGTGACGAAGCCGCTCTTCGGAGCATCGCTCGGCTCTTTGCCACCGACGTAGTACCAGAGGAGCGTGCCGCTCGTCGCGAGCGTACCAACCACAAGCCCGGTCGCGACGAACGCGATG
>Ga0194129_10000512_pt1 | contig 74008 bp, 52 predicted proteins | sample TA2KigCa35mmetaG_FD_150862 | JGI IMG/M metagenome (GOLD analysis project Ga0194129, IMG submission 150862) | Freshwater microbial communities from Lake Tanganyika, Tanzania - TA2015038 Kigoma Deep Cast 35m | ecosystem: Environmental > Aquatic > Freshwater > Lake | place: Tanzania: Lake... | reverse complement strand
TGTATCTTTATTAGTATTTACTCCTGCTGTTCCGCCACCAGCATAGAAAATTAATGTTCCTGTAATATTATTAGCTATACCTATACCTCCCTGTCCTCCTCTATAATATGCTGTAGTTGTGACTTGCGATGAAAGTCCTGAAACAATTTCAGGATTATTTCCAATAGCACCAGCACCTCCTCCACCTCCTCCACTTCCAGCGGAATTTGCCAATGCTCTACCTCCTCTATTACCTTGTGTTGATGTATATGTTTGTTCTGTTGTAAAATCATGACCGCTTCCTCCGTAAGAACCTACTTGACCTGCTGTATGTGCTGGTGCTATACCACCATTTCCACCTCCGCCTCCTCCACCATAAGCAATATAATTTATATAACCTCCTATTAAACTTGAATTAAAACCTTGATTTGCGCTTGTCGATAGAGTAGCACCAGTGCCTCCATTTCCTACACTAATAGTATATGAACCACAATTTAAAAATATATTAGATAAATATACGTATCCTCCGGCACCTCCACCTCCAGCACTTCCACCACCACCACCGCCAACTATTAATATATCACATAAAGTATCTTGTTCAAAAACTTGCATATATGTTTCAGTATTTGAACCATTATTATTAAATGTCAATAAATTTTGCACTATTGGTGAATTTATATAATACTTAATTTTAATAATAACAATACCTGAACCACCATTACCGCCAGTACCGTTAGGACCGCCAGCAAAACCAGCACCACCACCTCCTCCACCTGTACCTGCTATTCCATTTGTTGCTGTGATAGCCCCTTTTGAACCAGCACCACCTCCGCCTAAACCACCTGTTCCGGCACTATTACCTGAACCACCAAAACTACCACCTCCTCCACCTCCTCCATAATAAACATTAGTTCCTGTTATTGATATTTGAGAACCATTTCCACCATTTCCTCCTATTCCAAAATTACTTACAACAGAAGCATTGTTACCTGCTGTTCCAGAACCTCCACCACCACCACCAGCATAATGTTGTTCGGCGCCTGCAGAAATAATACCTCCCGAATTACCATAAGTACCCGATGGAACATTTGTTGATACTGCTAAACCTGCTACTGAGCCTCCTCCACCACCAGAACCTCCGTCTTTATTTGAGTTTCCAGTTGATGTATCGTGATTTCCCGCCCCCCCTCCTTTTGCTAAATATATATTTGTTGAATTAAAAGTAATTCTACTATCTTCACCCCTATTTCCTTGACCCGCAGTTGCACCTCCTGTCGCTCCTGTACCGCCTTTTCCTACCCCTATTGTATAAGTACCCGCTGTTAGTGTTATATTTGTAGTATAAATAACAGCACCTGCACCTCCTCCTCCTCCATGTCTTGAACCACCTCCGCCTCCACCTCCAACAATCAATATATCACATACAGCATCTTGTTGAAATGTATATTGATATGTTGTTTGATTTTCATTTCCTCCACTATGAAGAAATTGTAATAAATTATTATCATTTAAATTTGCTATTTGTGTTCTATCATATAATCCAAATATATTCCACTCTGAAAATGTAAGATATGTATAATTGCCTATTAAATTATATATTACCATCGCAAAATATCTATATGATGCTGTATTTGCCGAGAAATTACCAAAATTAGTGTATTGATTATAATTATATATTAATTGTGATGTTTGAGAATGTATTTCAATCCATGATGAATGGTTGTTATCATTCCAACAAGCATTATTATTTGAAGCATATATTTTAAATGCGTTTGGCATAGCATTTAAAAAGTTTACACTAGAATAAGCAGCATTATCACGAGGTGCTATTCTCATACTATTTAAAACTATTGACCTTCCTAAATCAATATATATAACAAGACCATTAGCACCTTTAAATGACGTTGAACCTGTATAATTAAATGGAGATGAACTACTAAATAGTTGTGTACTATGATAATGATCAGGAGATACTATTAAATTATTAAATAAATAACATGTATTTCGTGTGTCAAAAATATTATCACTTGTTTTAGATATAACATTATAGCTATTATCAATCCAACTATCAGAATTAGTAGAAGGTGTTTCTGGATATTTTTTAGATAATATTTGTGCTGTTAGAATTTGTGATGTTACATCTATAATTGTTAATTTATAACGAATTATAACAATACCTGAACCACCTTTTGCCCCATTTTGATTATTACTTCCACTCGACCCTCCTCCGCCTCCGCCTCCACCACCTCTATTTGCAGCCCCAGCAACTGGAAAACTTCCAGAACCTTCAACAGCACCATTGCCACCACCATCGACACCAGAACCTGCCGTGCCACCTGTCCAACTACCACCTCCTCCTCCACCACCATAAGTAACATCAGTTCCACTAATCGAATTTGATAATCCAGCGCCACCATTTCCTGCTCCAGAAGATGAAGCATTCATACCATTCCCTACAGCACCTCCGCCACCACCTGATTTTGATTGTGTGTTATTATTTCCACCATTACCACTTACACCATTACCAGTACCTCCGCTATTACCTCCAGATATACCTCCAGCACCACCTCCTCCACCTCCTCCACTCGAATAATTGTTAGCAATAATACTACCTTCTGTTGGTGTCGTTGCCGGTGTTTGATTATATGAACCACCACCTCCACCTCCAGCAGCAAATAAATTAATAAATAATGTATTTGTAGAAGTTATTGAAGACGTATAACCATTATTTCCTCTATTATATGCACCACTACCGCCATTCCCTCCATCACCAACAGATATTGAATATATTCCTGCTTTTAAAGTATGATTTATTTTATATATAGCATCACCACCCCCACCTCCACCACCATAATTTCCTCCACCGCCTCCGCCACCAACAAGTAATATATCACATTCTGTATCATCAAGAAAATTAACACTATATGATGTTTGATTTGTTCCGTTATTTGTAAATGATAAATATTTATATTCAGTACCAATTGATACAGGAGTTATATTAGTTCCACTTGTAACAAAAGGATCTCTAATATTTCTTGTAACTGATGTAACTGGAGGTATTACTGATTTATAACGAATTATTACAATACCTGCAAAACCATTGCCACCATTTGTCCAACCACCACCACCACCGCCACCACCACCACCATAAAATGTAGCATTAGTTCCCGCAGCACTATCAAAACCAGAACCTCCACCTCCTAACCCACCAGAACTTCCACCTGGACCATGCCCCCCACCACCTCCTCCTGCATAGTATAAATTAGTTCCTGTAATGTTTATTTGTGTTCCGATTCCACCATTACCACCATTCGTACCACCATTAGTTCCAGGTCCTCCTGAACCACCTCCTCCTCCACCTCCTTGTGTTGCTGAACCTAAACCTCCTAAATATCCTTGGCCAGGAGTATTTACATTAGAATTCTCTCTTGATTGGTCGCTTGTTCCCAAACCTCCAGTACTTCCATAAGGACCTAAATTAATTGGTTCAATATCACTGGGATGTCCGTAACCTCCTCCACCTCCTCCATATGCGGTATAGTTGGCATTAGTTCCAACAAAAGAGGAATTACCTCCCTTATCTCCTACAATTCCTACTAAACTTCCTGATGTCCCGCCTAAACCACCTTTACCAACGCTAATATTATATTTTCCAGATAAAATAATATTTTGAATATATATTAAACCACCAGCACCACCACCGCCAGCATCTGTTTTGCCACCTCCACCACCACCACCGACTATTAATATATCACATAATACATTTTGTTGAATATTTAATGTATATGTTGTTTGATTTTCACTTCCTCCACTATGAGTAAATGTCAATAAATTATCATTTAAACTAGTTACATAAGGTTCTATTAGTATATTACTTGTGGCAATAGTAGTATTATAATTTAAATCAATATTCGTATTTTCAAATAATTTATTATATAATATATCATTATTTGCTTCACTAACATTATTTATATATGATGGCGTTATTCTTTTAATAATTACAATACCAGAACCACCATCCCCTCCCTTATTATTAGTATTATAATGAGCACCTCCGCCCCCCCCACCACCTGTAAAAGGAGCACCATTACCACCTGGTGTTTGCGCCCACTGATTAGTTCCTCCACCTCCACCAGGATATCCATTAAAATATCCTGCTCCTCCTTTAGTATTTCCTATAGCACCACCACCTCCTCCTCCTAATCCACCATCTCCTCCACTTGTAGAATATCCAGCACCACCACCTCCACCACCCCATAAATAAGAAGTACCTAAAATATTAGATACTTTTCCTCTTCCACCATACGCACCTCCAGCAGCTATAGAAGAGCCGCCTATTCCTCCAGCACCTCCACCTCCACCAGAATAATATTGTCCCGACGATCCACCTCCATTGAATCCCTGTCCTGCTGTTCCTGAACCTGCTCTACCAGTACCGCCATTACTATAACCACTTGCTCCACCACCTGAACCTCCATTACCACCATATCCATTATTTGGACCATAGTCAAAATAAGAACTTCCACCATAACCACCTCCTATTGCCGTATATGTTCCAAATGAAGAATTAGAACCATTTGTTGCAGAAATTGAAAACTGATGACCTGCTGGTTGCCCATTTGTATTTCCTGCAGGTCCACCATTTCCTCCTTTACCTACATTAATAGTATATATTCCTGCTAAAACCATAAAATTAGTTAATTCGATTACTCCTCCTCCACCACCTCCACCTCCCATATCCATACCGCCGCCACCACCTCCGGCAACTATTAATATATCACATATAGTATCTCTTTCGAATACATATGTATATGTTTGTGTATTGTTTGTTGTTGTATTTACAAAATATAGTATTGGTGGTAAATTAACAATATTATAATTACCTCTAAGTATAACGCTTTTATTTTCTTTATTAACATCTATTGTTGTATTTACAGGAAAATTTATATTATATCTATTTACAATATTCGCATTTGATAATGTAATAATTAAATTTGCTCCTAATGTAGAAAATCCTTCTTCAACTCTCAATATATCACCAGGGACATATTTTTGCGTATATGTTTTAGTTTGATTTGCTGAACAAGAACTTTTAACTACACCATTAATATATAAATTAACTGTTCCTGAAGTATAACCATTATTATAAGTAACTGTTACTGTATCATATAGATAATTAGTCAAGGGCAAATGTATAAATCCTAATTTTTCCGAACCCCACCATATCATATCAGTTTGAAAAGTATCAAATGATGTTGTTGCACCTATACTTTTTGCATATTCTCTCCAATCTGTTAAATTATTAAATGGAGTAAAATCATATACTATAGTATCAGGAATATAATTAAAATTTAATTTTTTTTGATTATTTAAATCAATACCTGTATTATATTTTCTATATCTTAAAATTACTGTACCAGAACCACTAGTTCCGCTTGAATAAGCACCGCCTCCTCTATCTTTTTGGGCATGAATTGGTACACCTAAATGTATATTATTGTTAGTTGACTCAATTCCAATTACTTCAGCATTTCCTCCTCCTCCTGTAGCATATCCAAATAATGTATTTTTAATTTCTGGATTCCATCTTGAACCAGCACCTCCTCCTCCATATTCCATATTTGTTATCGCAGAAATAACTCCTCTACCTCCATTTCCTAAAAATGCTACTGTTCCTATCAAATAAGAGTTTCCGCCATTTCCTCCTAAACTTGCAGGAGAAGCACCCCCGCCAGCTCCTCCTGTAGCGGCATTATTATCTGTATTAATTCCGCCAGCACCAGATAAAGAGGTGTTCATAGAATATGGTAATCCATTGAAACGAACACCGCCACCACCGCCTTGAGATATTTGAGATATATTTGTTAATGGATTTACATATGTTTCTGTAGGAGGTGTAGGGGCAGAATTACCATTATACTGTCCTCCACCTCCTCCTCCTGCTGCTTTTATATCAATATTATTTCCTATAAAACTACTAGTTATTCCATTCGATCCATTTAATCCGTTATTACCTACAGAAGTTGCACCACCTCTTCCAACATTTATTACATAATTTCCAGCAGGAACATTAACATTTAAGAATTCTACAACAGCACCTCCGCCACCTGAACCACCAGCACCACCTCCACCACCTCCTCCTCCTACTACTAAAATATCACATATAGTATTTTCTGCAAATGACTTGTAATATTTAGCAGTATTTAAAGTACCTGTATAAGTGTAATTTTCATAAACATAACTATTATAAAAATTATCATTATTAACAAATGGTTCTAATAATAAATTACTTATTGGATTATAAATATCATATTTTATTTGCATAGTAGAAGTTGGAAATTTTGTTATTATACCGAGTTTTTGATTTTCTTTTGGAATTATTTGCGAATATAAAGAACTTAAATTTATGTCATATTTGCCTTTAAAAATATAATTTGCATTATCATTAATATTTGCTATTGTATCTACAGGAAAATTTATAGTATAAGTATTAATATTATTAACATAAGGAATATGATATAACATTGATACTTCTGTTAGTGATAATACCTTGTCATATATTCGAAAGTCATCTACATAAGAAAAGGTTTGTGTAGTTTGAATACTTCCTAAGATATAACTAAAATTATAATAACTTGTAATATTTGGGATTTTTGCTGTGATATTAATATTTTGATTGACATTATCAACGTAACATGTCCATACCCCTGTAGAACTAATACTCCAAACTATATGATGCCAAGCATTATTAATTGTTCCACTTCCAACACTTGCTAAATAATAATAATCTGTTGGTCTTGCAATATAATCTTTAATTACTAAAGTTAATTCATTATTAAGTCCAGTTCTTGCTATTCCAAATCTTCTTGTATTATTTGTATCGGTTGCTGTTTCCGAAAACTCGAATAAACTTCCCCAACTACCAGTAGAAGAACTCATATTATACCATAAACTGAATGATATGCCATTAGTATTATTTATAGTGTATAATTGATTAGTAAGACTTGTTGGAAATTGTATTTTTGCTTCTACTCCTTGTTCATAAGCAGATTTTCCAAATATTTTTTGATTAGAACTAAAAATAGGTGTAGAACCTGATGGTACTATTAAATTGTGTTTAGTAATTGTCGGATTGCTATCTAAATATCCTTCATTATTACCTTCATCGTCAAATTTATACCACGCTTTTAAATTTTCATTATCAGCAGGTATTTTAGGATATTCTGGAGAATTTATATTATATAATGTGGTAATTTCTGCTGTTGTTAATACACCTTTATATATACGAAAGTCGTCTATATATCCATTATTATGCCCTACTTGAGAACCTCCAAAAAATTCATTTGTAGTATATGAATAATTAGGTATAATACCTGAAGTGCTTTGATTAACATCTTCATAAGTTTGTAATACATTATCAATATATATAGCCCATACACCAGCAGTAGTAATAGTCCATACAAAATGATGCCATTCTCTATCTAATTTTCCTTTTCCAACATATCCATATGGAAATGTAGAACCATCTTGCATACCTACAAATAATCTATTAGATGATGCTATCCATGTAGTGGGGTCATTTGAAGAAGTTAAAATAGCAGACGATGGTTGTTGCCCTATTATAATTCCTCTCTTATTGGTATCAGTTCCTACCATAAAACATAATATGTCTGCCCAATTATCTTTTTGATTTGTTATAGATAAATTAAACCAGAATGATAAAGAAATTCCTGTAGCTACATTTATTGCTCTTAATTGACTGCCAACTTCGTTTGGAATAACTAATGTAGAACCATTTGAACCATTTTCGAATGCCGCTCTTCCTAATACATATTTAATACGAGAAAATATAGGAATATTTCCAGATTTAGCTGTTAAATTATATCCATTTCCTGAACTATCGAGATAGCCTTCGCCATTTCCTAATTCATCAAATTTATAATGTATTAATAAACTTTTATCAACAAAAGGATAACTAGGAACATAATTAAACGTTAATAATTTTTGAGATACAGGATTTCCAATACTTGTTGCCGCACCAACATTAGATTTTATTCTTATTATTACTATACCTGAACCGCCATGTCCTCCATTTACATCTTCTATTGTTCCATCATCCCACTTAGAACCACCACCGCCCCCTCCTGTATTAGGTAGGCCATCTTGTGAAGCTATTTCTGTACCTCCATCAAAACCTCCATTTCCACCACCGCCTAATAATCCATTTCCACCATTTCCATATCCTGGATTACCCGCTCCATGAAATGTATTACCTCCACCACCTCCTCCAAACCACCCGCTATGCCCTACAGATGTTCCAAATGTCGAAGAAAAGTTTAAACCAGAACCGCCATTGCCGCCGCCAGTAGAATTTGTGAAATCACTACCAGCGCTTCCAGCACCACCGCCTCCACCCGAAGCGTGGTCAGGTGCTGACCCCGTTGTATTAGGTCTTCCCTTTCCCCCATTATTTCCGTAAGATGACCAACCAGTATATGTATTTTTATTGCTTACACCACCTAATCCTTGTGAACCAGAACTATTTGAATGAGAACCTCCTCCGCCACTTCCACCATTATTACCGTGTCTACCATTACTGCTAGCATCACGAGTACCTCCTCCACCTCCGCCTTTTGCTATGTACTCTACACCATTTATTGTTATAGAACTATCCTGTCCATTATTTCCATTTTGGTCGTATGCGTGTACACCGAGCCCTCCCTTTCCTACTTTTATAGTATAAGTACCAGCATTTAATAATAAATTGGTAGCAAATAAAATAGCACCGCCACCACCTCCACCTCCAAACTTTCCTCCACCACCTCCACCACCAACAACTAAGATATCACATAATACATTTTGCTCAAATGATATAGAATGAGATGTTTGATTTTCTGTTCCTCCGCTATGTACAAATGTTTTTATATCATATGATTCTTTTCCATAAATATACCATTCACCTATCGATAACCATCCATCAAGACCTACATTCCTATTAACAACTAAAGCAAGATATATATAATAGTTAGATGTTGATACTTTTTCTTCGTATTTACTTGACACATAATCAGCAACTACTAATGGATTTGATTTATTAACTAATTCAACCCAATTTATATTATCATTAGAACCAAATATTTTATATACTGCTGGAACTCTGGTAGTACCTCCTATATTACCTGCTTCAATAATATATCTTGTTAAATTAATTGGTACTGGTAATTGAACTTTCACCCATTCTCCACTATACCCTGCTAAACTAAATGTTCCTGTATATGTACCTGAAGGAGTACCTGTGTAACTTACCACTTGTTGCGTCCATCCTTGTGTTGTTCCATTAAATATATTAAATTTACTTTCATTAGTAGAATTATATTCAGAAGAAGATGTAATAATATATGTTCCATTGCCATATGATTGTCCAGATACAGTTGTCGTAGCAGCAGTAAAGTTTCTAACTGGCGGATACATTCTTTCAATTGTTGTAATTCCTGGAGTTACTACGGGTTCTATAATGTTTGTAAATTCATCTCCGTATAAATACCATTCGTCAAAATTTAATATACGACTGCTTAATGTAGAACCTACAACTAAAACAAAAAATGTATATTCAGAATATATATTAAAAACTATTTCTGTATATAAACCATTTATATAAGTAATATTTGAAGATGTTCTATCTATTAATAATACCCAATCAATATCATTATTACTTCCGTATATTCTAAATTTACCTGGAGAATTAGAAGAAAACCCTAATCGTTGTTTAATACTATATTTTGTTAATTTTATTGCTATTGGTAATTTAATTTTTAACCATTCACCATAATACAAACCATTATCAAAACTTTCAATTATTTTATTAGTAGGTACATAATTAAAAGATGTATCGTAATTAGTAATTGCCCAATTTCCGCCAATTGTATTACTTTCATTAAAGCAAAAACAAGGTAACGTATAATCTGCCGGTATATTTTGTAATTGGCCTGTATGAAATATTGAAGAACCAGTAACTACATATGTTCCATTTCCGTATGATTGTCCGCTAACTATAGTTGTTGTTGAAGTAAAATTACGAGCGAGAAGTGGTGGATACATTCGTTCATTAGCGTATTTATTAGTCTCCTTGATATTTGAATATTTTATTGTAATAAAATTTTTATTTTTACTATTATAAATAATATTATTATTACTTGCATTAATAATATTGCTAGTATTAAAAATACTATTAATAGTTGCAATAGTATTAGTATTTTCAATAATATTATTAGTATTTTTTCTAACTAATGCTGATGTATTAGATAAAGATATTATATATTCATTATCTAATGTTACAATTTTATCTTCATTAATTTCTACTTGCGTTCCAGGTTCAAATGTAACAAAATGAGTATTTAAGTATGTTTCAATAACTTCAAAATATATTTTTGAATAATCACTTGTACTATTATCTCCCCAACTTGGATATCCTAATGTTTCTGTATGTGATTTGCCTCTTACATGATTTACATTACTTCCTATTTGAACCCAGTCTTTACCATTTGAATATAAAGGGTTAATAACAGGTGTCCAATAATCAAGATTATTCCATTGAGTAAATACATTTGGATAATTAGTTATATATTCTCTTAATTCTATTATTGTAGGAATTCTTCTACTATTTGCTATAGCTTCGTCGTAAGCTTCTTGCCACGAATAAGGACTTTCGTCTGTTCTGTAAGAAAATGTCAATAATTTAGGTGTTGTCGTGTCAAATACATCAAAATATATTTTTGAATAATCACTTGTACTATTATCTCCCCAACCTGGATATCCTAATGTTTCTGTATGAGATTTGCCTCTTACATGTGCAGCATTATTTCCTATTTGAACCCAATCTTTACCATTTGAATATAAAGGGTTAATAACTGGTGTCCAATAATCAAGATTATTCCATTGTGTAAAAACAGAAGGATAATTTGTAATATACATTTTTAATTCATTAATTGTTGGTAAGCGTCTTTTAATACCTATTGCTTCACTAGAAGCTTCTTGCCACGAATAAGGACTTTCATCTGTTCTATAATTAAATGTTAATTTGTTATAAGGTATTGTAGCAGGTATATCATTATCATATTTAACATATACTCCGCCAGTTACTGGAAGAAATATATATCCTCCCGTATGAGTATTTTGGTCAGCATATACTTGAGTACCTATATTAAGCCAAACACCATCAGTAGTAATATAATTCATCGGAATGTTAGGATCTGGTAAATCACCAAATGTCGATGTACGATTATATATAAATTGATCATACCAAGGACCATTGTAATTTGTAGAATTTTTAGCAGCAAAACCATATGGTCTCATAGTTGTTTTATAAGCATGAATATATGATGAATGATAATTATAAGTTGATGAAAAATTACTTGATCTTTTCAATTCACTTGCTTCAAATACCATCCACAAATCTTTATAGTTGGAATTTATCTGACTAACATGAAGTACAAATAAATAAAATTTAACATTTGGTTCATTAAATTCAATTGCCCATTCATTATTATTGTCATTAGGATTTCCTATTGTAAATGTACCAGATATACTTGTGCTATTAAAAGTATTTCCTGAATAAGAATCAATTTTAGTAGCAGGTTTATGTTTAATTTTAACCCAATTGTCCATTCCTGTCAAATAATTAATATATGCATTTTCATTATTTGTAAAATTTAATGTTTTATGGTTCAATGAATTTCTATCTTGTATTGAACAATTTAAAACAGAATTATTTATAAATGTTTTCATCTTAATAATAACTATACCTGAACCGCCATTTCCTCCATTTGCATCTGCACCTGTTGTTCCTCCAGCACCTCCACCACCTCCTAAACCATTTGTTCCATCTATACCATTTACACCTCCTGTTCTTCCGGCTCCTCCACCACCTAAACCACCACTTCCATTTGTTGTTCCTGTATTATTATCATCTGAAATACCTCCGCCGCCTCCAGCATAATATACATTTGTTCCTGTTATATTAATTTCTAATCCATTGCCTCCATCTCCTCCTTTTGTACTTGTTCCATTTCCACCAATATTTCCTGCTCCTCCACCACCACCTGAACTAAAAAAAGAACCATCTAAATAATCACCTCCGTTATTTCCATAACCATTCGTTGATGATATACCAGTAGTTGCTGTTTTTTGAGTTGCTAAACTTCCTATTGGTTTCCATCTTGCACCTCCTGCTCCTGAACCTCCTGTTCTATTATTTGAACCATTATATGCAGGCGATTGTCCTTGACCTGTAGCACCACCAATAGCTGTAATAATATTTGTAGTACCTAAATTAATAGTACTATTTTTTCCATCTTCTGTAGATTGAACCTGTTGTTGTGTTTGACCTATACCACCTTTACCAACAGATATAGTGTAAGTTCCTGCCATTAAAGTAAAATTTGTTATATAAACTAACCCTCCAGCACCTCCACCACCACCAACTGATTTGCCACCTCCACCACCGCCAGCAACTACTAAAATATCGCATAGTGTATTTTTTTCAATTGATAAATTATATATTGTTTGGTTTTCACTTCCGCCGCTATGCAAAAATGTTTTTAATTCTTCTTTACATATAATTGTTCTTAATCTAACTATTACTATCCCAGAACCACCTACACCTCCTAATTTATTAGGATACCCTCCGGCACCTCCTCCTCCGCCTGTACCATTCATACCTGCGTCACCATTAATATTTGTATTAGCATTACCACCTCCACCTCTACCACCATTTCCTGGTATATCACTTGAGGTTGAAAGACCTGAACCTCCTCCACCACCTCCAAACCAACCATTATTACCTATGTTTGTTCCAAACAAATTACCAAAATATAAACCTATACCTCCATCGCCACCTTTACCCGTATATGTAGCATTATTTATATTTTGAATTGCGTCTTGACCTAACCCCCCAGCGCCACCACCACCACCTCCTACCAATCCAGTTAAAATAATATTATTATCTCCTGTATAATTTTGCCATCCTCTACCTCCTTTATATGCCGAACCTCCTTGAATTGATGGATTTGTTTGGTTTGTCCTTTCGTTAGCATTATTATATCCTGTATAACTACTACTATTATTCCAACCCATTCCACCACCCCCTGAACCAAATCTATTTGTTGTAATATTGAAATCTGGTTCGATAACACTATAACCTGCACCACCACTGCCACCATAAGCAATATAGTTACCAAACTCACTATCTATACCATTATTTGCTGTAGAATCACCTGCTATATTTCCTCCTCTTCCTACTTTAATAGTATAAGTACCTGAAACTAATTTTTGATTTGTTAAACACATTATACCTCCAGCACCACCTCCTCCTCCTTGACGACCTCCTCCTGCTCCTCCGCCGCCAACTATCAATATATCACAAATTGTATTTTGACCAACTGTTATATTATAAGTTGATTGATTTTCAGCACCTCCGCTATGAGAATATGCTCTTATTTCCTCTGTATTTACAATTGTTTTAAACTTTATTATTACAATACCTGAACCACCATTTCCGCCATTACCATAAAAGGCACTACCACCTGCTCCTCCTCCGCCTGTTCCATTCACACCATTACCGCCATTATTTTTTGTTAGAGCAACATTAGAAGGAGTAGAACCTCCGCCACCTTTTCCACCATTACTTACAGCACCATTTGTATTATAGTAAATACCACCTGCCCCACCACCAGCGAACCAATAATTACCATCTGCTTCTAATTTACCATAATTACCAAAATTACTTTTAAAATCATAACTTATAACACTTATACCAGATAAACCATCTCCTCCGTGCCCTATTGTAGTATTAACAGCATTTCCACCAGTAGTACCAACAGCACCAGCACCACCACCTCCTCCTCCTTGACCTCCTCCTCCTCCGGCATTATTTCCATCTCCTCCATCATTACCTCTACTATATACTGTTCCTGATGAAAATGTATCAGTAGTATTATTTTTTAAACCTTTACCACTTACCCCTCCATCAGGAGTATAACCATCTCCACCAGCACCTGAACCGCCATCTTTTAATGTTGAATCTCCATTTGCTCCTCCTCCCTCTGCTATTACATTTCCAAACTCACTATTACCTCCCCTTGTTGCAGCTGATATTGTTGTAGCATTTGATAATATTGTACCATTGCCTCCTTTCCCTACTTTAATTGTATATGTTCCGCTTAAAATAGCATTATTAATAAAAACTAATTGCCCTGCTCCTCCGCCTCCTCCATGTCCTCCTCCACCACCGCCACCACCTCCTACTATCAATATATCACACGCGACATCTTGCTCGATATTAATACTATATGTTGTTTGATTTTCAGTACCTCCACTATGCGTAAATGTTCGTATTTCTTCTGGGTTAAAGGTAAAATCTTCAAAACTAATATTTGTATTCATAGGTTCATATGATAAGGGTTGCTTAATAATTTCATTCATTCCAATTGGAACATTTATAATATTTCCTGAATTATTTGTAGTATCGGGAATATATAATTCTGATTTTACGGTTTGAATATCAAAATTACTTGTAGAATAATTAATATTTATATTTGAGCCATCTAATATAACTGGCATTGTATAATATAATTATCTATATATTCTGTATAAATAAGAATAAATAAAATACATAAAAATAAATACAATACTTAATTATTTCATTTAATTATCTTTTAGAGCATTAATTTCTTCTTGCATATTTTCAATTTTCATAGTTAATTCTTGAATTGATTTTACTAAAAGTGGTATTATAGAAGTATAATTAATACTATAGAAATCTTCATCATTCTTAGGTTCATTTACAATATTTGGAAACACATTCTTAAATTCTTGAGCTATAAAACCGTATGATTTTTTATCTGTAAGTTGCTGGTCTAATCTTAAATATGAAACAGGATTTAAACTAATAACATCATCTAATACATTAGTAATACTTTCTATATTTTTTTTAAGTCTATAATCACTTGTATATGCAATATTTGTAGCTCTAACATTACCATTTACATCTAATTTAATATCACTAATTATCGTAGGTGTAATTCCTATACCAACTTTATTATGTGCTATAGTTATTGTAGCATCTGTAGGAGTATATGATATTCCATTATTCCATATTTCACTTGCAGTCCAACTTGATGATGTAAGCGGATAATTTGAATTATAGGAAGAATCTATTGTTGCAGGTCTATTAATATATAATCTACCAAACGTATTATTTAATTTTGATTTCCAATATGCAGTATAGTACACATTTTCTGTTGTATTTGGTAAATCTTCATAAGAACCCGAAACATTTGTTATAGAATGTGAGTATTGACTATTGTCTGCTCCCATATTATGAGATATCCAACAAGGTGTTGCTTCTAAAGCAGCAGAATTTGAACCATTTGCATTTTCTACTAATGTCCATGCACCAGTTCCAATTTTTCTGTATAATTGAATACCCCACCAACGTGAATTTTCCGCATAATCCATACCAATATGACAAGACATTGTAACAAGTATTTTAGAAGATACGTGGGATGGTTTTATTTTCACAATAAATCCTGTATTAATATTATCATCTATGGCAACCCATGTTGTTGTATTATTGCTTTTTGTTTTTGTTTCTCTATATGTATTATGTATTGTTTGCACTATCATTCCTTGAGTAAATTCTAGAACAAATGGTTTGCCATTTATTTGATAATTTTTTGCATTTAATGTACCGTATACATCTAAAGTATGATTTGGTATTGTACCAACACCAATATTTCCGTTAATTCCATTTATAGTTAATCTATCATTTATCAAATTATTACTTCCTGAAGAAATTATATAATTATTATTACTATTAAACATTTTCCAACCATAATATATATTGTTTGCAAATGAATTATTTACTCCATTTACTAATTCAATTGATGTTATACTAGTATCTGTATTAGAAGGATCTTTTATTTTAATATTTGCCGAAGTTCCATAGACATTTAATAAAGAATCTTCATCATATGTTCCTATGCTTATTTTAGAGTCTACGAATAAATTAGATGTTGTTCTTATTTCACCAGATACATCTAATAAATAATTTGGATCACTAATGTTTTTTCCAATACCTATCTTACCATCTTTTTTAATGATCATATTGCGCTGTGTATTTGTAAAGAATTGCAATTCATCATTATTTAAACCAGGAACAGTTTCTGCACTAATATAGGTATCATTATTTAAATCTTTAACTCCTCCAAGAGAACCCCAATTATTTTCAGCTCCATAACCCTCAAATTGTTGATTTTCTGTATTATAGCGTATAATTCCAGGAACTAATACAGATGCGTGAGGACGCTCTAACGTATTTCCACTAGGTATTTTAATACCATCTTTTGCATTTACTTCTAAAAACACTCTTGGATTATCTGTATTTATACCAACTTTTCCATCATATTTAATATTAAATATTGAATAATTCATATTTGATGCTGAAAATACATTATTATCTGATGCAATTTGCTTAATAGTTACAGCGGCGCCTTGACCATTATTTATAATATCTAATTGTTCTGTTGCATATATATCTGTATTAAAAGTAGTTGTCGTACCGTGAATTATTAAATTAGAAGCAGTTAAATCTCCGTGCACATATAAATCACTATTATATTTATCATCAATAATAAAACGTTTATATGTTCCGTCAGCAATATAATCTGCTGATAAATTTCCTATTCTAGTTCCTATTAAATTACTAGTTGTCTCTATATAATTACAAGTATCTCTAATTATATCACGATTATTTATAGTATATCTAAATCCAGATGAAGTATTATCTACTATATTAATATTACCATTTACATCCAATTTACTAAGATTATTTGGATTAGACACACCTATACCTAATATACCATCTTTTGTTAATGTAAATACCTCTGTGCTAAAGTTAGAAGCACTTATAATATTTGCACTTCCTTTTTGCTTTATAGATAGAGATGTATTATTTCCATAACCATCTATATGTAAATTACAATTAACATATAAATCAGAATATAAATCTAAATGATAAGATTTTTTATTTAAATAATTTGATGTATGTAGAACAAAAACATCTTTAAAAATATCATCAGTATTATCATCTACCAAAACCCCATCTGACAAATAGTCCTTTATTTTTAAAAAATTATAGTTTTTATATTTTTTACCAGAAATAATATTAAATACTATACCATCTGTTCCTGATTGATTAAAAATTATATTAGGCGAGTTTACTTGAAATTCAGTAAACGAATTTCTATTTAATGCTTCAATTAAATTATTTCCTAGAGCATCGTATATATTACCTGCAATTCTCAAATCACTACCTATATTAACAACACCTCCTGTATTTATTCCTCCATTAATATATAAATTTTTATTTTCATCTATTTTAAGTGCTGTAAAATCATTATCTGCAAAATCATTATATTTAATTTCAAATATTCCATCATAACTATATATTTCATGTCTATTTTTGGAAGAATTTACATTTTTTTCTACATTATTTATTAATGATATGTGAGGATAATATTTTGTTCTATTATAATTTCTAATATCTATTCTAAAAATTTCACTATCAGCATTAGTATACTTATCAATATATTCTTCAATTACTAAATTATTATTACATGTATAACCTAAAATATTAAAGGAATCTAGTAGTACAGTTGAATTTATTAATATTAAGTTTGTATTACGTGCGGTGCTAGAATCAGCGTATTTATCAATAGAATAATTCGAAGTCTTGATAATAACATTATTACCAATTATATTTGAAGAAACAGAAAATATAGGGTTTGTATTGATAAGTTTTTCAATATATAAATTACAAGAATTTATATTTAAATAATTGCTATGTATAGAATAATATTTTTCTATATAATCATTATTAGAATTATATCTTATAATATTATTAGTTAATGTATTCAAATATAAGTTAGAATAGTCAATATACTGAGGCAATGTTGTATTCTCAGCAATATATATTCTTTCTTGGTGTATATCAGTATATATCAAATTAGTAACATATTTTTCAGAATCAAATGGTTCTAGAGTATAAATAATATTGTTACTTATATTAATATAATTACTATCACTTATTATTTCATGGCGTACATCTTCACTATTAATTACAATATTATAATTAATATTATCAGATTTTTTATATTTATTTTTATATGTATAATTAATTTCTAGATCACGATCTGATAATCTATGTAATATATTCTTATTTATTGTTAATTCTTGAACATTATTATTAACTATTAAATCGTCGTTAATATTATCTACAATTTTTATAGGAATTAATTCTAATAAATTATTGTAAATAGTATTATTATATTTACTTTTACTCGCTTGAGTACTTGTTTCAGAAACATATTCTGTAATAAGTGTATAATTATTATAATTATCATAATTTGTTATTAAATTGCTATAATAATTTTTGTAATTAATATCATTAATTATTGTTGTATAAAATAATCTTTGTGATAAATTTTTTTCTTCTTTGATAACAAAATCTTCTTTTAGAGAATCGTTTATATTTATGATATTATTATCAGCATCTAATTCTGGAAAATCGGTTATATTCTGTACTATATAACTATTATACGATTTATTTATGTTATTCCATATATAAGATGAATAAAGAGTAACATTTTCATATACTATATCAACAGAAGCATTATATATGTGATCGTAACTATATCGATTAGTAATCGCAGCAGATGAATTATCAATTTCACTGTTAATAACTAGAGTAGCATTATTAACATTATTTATAATATTTACATTATTAAAGTCTTCGTTAAATCCAAATCTTGCTCCTTTTCTTAAATTATAATTTTCTATAGCATCAATTGTAAATATATTTTTCAATATAGGGTCATAATTATTATAATCTTTAGAACCGACATCTATAGTAAATTTATGGTTATTAGTATTATCGCCTCCAGAAATATTATGATATATATCTTTTCCGCCAGAAGAATTTACTAAATTAATATTAGCGGAATAAGAAGAATTTGTAATCTGCATTCCATATTTGCTATTTCCATCAATATGCAATAATATATTTGAATTTTTACTATCTCCTAAACCTATATGTGCTGTACTATTTATAATATCACCGCTGTTATCTGTAGTATTAATAAATCTAAGAAAATTTTTATAATTTGCATTATTTAAAACATTAAAATCCAATATAGTATTACTATTATTAACATCATAACTTGTGCTAATTTCAACAGAACTTTTAATATTTTCATTCATATCATCAGCATCATTAAAATTATAGTAATTACTATTGTAAATCGCTAATTCAATTGAAGAATAACTAATGTCATTCTTAGAATATGTAATAAATTTGGTAGAAGGTCTTCTGATACTAGAATTATTAATATTTTTAACAACTAATGGTATTTCATTTAAATTAATAGGGTCTATTATTATATTATCTTTTGGTCTAAAAATATCAAATGATGCAATAATCTTATTTATTGCATTATTATTGTAATCATTCAATATATCTTTAGAAACATAGTTAAAATATTTATCTACTTTTTGTAAATTAGTAGATAATGATTTCAAATTAAAATTGAAATTACATCCATAATTATCAAATATATTAATGTTTCCATGAACACTTAAGTCTCCATATATAGTCATTGCAGAATCATCATTATATTCTATTTTAGGATTATTAACATCAATATGATATTTTGATTTTGTTGTATCATAATAAAATGACATTCCATAAGATGTTGGTTCAATAGTTTTATCTGTATATCCAATTTGTAAAGGTCCTATACGTTTTATATCTCTAGAATCTATATCATTATATCTATGATTTTTATAAATAAACCATTTATCTTTATTTCTATCTGAATTTAAATCTTTATCATATTCGCATATATCAATACCACTATAATCGGCATTATTATTTTTCCCACCACCCCTAACACCTCTATATATTCTAATAGTAGAATAATTATAATCAGTTGTAAATATATTACGTATTTGCAAAGGTGCAACATTTACTTCACCATTCCATCCTATTGATATGTATTTATTTGTATAAAAACTCAAATCATTACTTGCACGTTGAAGTGTTTCTAATAAAATATTATTTTGATAATAAAAATCTGTATTAATGCCTTTTTTTACATTTAATCCCTTCATATTAATTGCTAATTCACCTGATTCATTGTAATTTATGCAAAATTTATCACATAATTTATCGTATACATTGAAATAGTTTTTGTCGCTATTATAAACAAATTGTTTAGTTTTTTTATAACTATTTTCTGCATAGATATAATATTCATTTGCAGAAATATTACCATTTATATCCAATGCAAAATTAGCACTAGGATTTATTTTATTGATACCGACACTTCCTTTTAATAAGGATAATGTAGGTGGTGTATTTTTAAAGTTTTCTAAAAAAAAATTATTAGTCAATGAATTAATATTTACACCAGGATAGAAATATATATTATTTTTTTTTCCAACTACTGAATTTGTATTAATTATTAAACTATTATCAGTGTAATCAAGGCGTGCTAATCTACCAATATTAGCAACATATACTTTATTTGCAATTTTATTTTTTAACACAATATCAAATGAATTACTTGTAGCAATGTCATCTTTAATAATGTTTAAAACTCCGTCAAAAGTATCATTATAGTCAAGACCTAATCCCAATTTTTTAGGAAAATTTACATTACAATTTGCGTCAAGATAAGCGATATTACTGCTTACATACATGAAAATAAAATTACTTCCATTATTTTCATTAATTACCTTAGTATAACCTGTAGTAGGATCTGTTAAATCAATGGGTAATACTCTTTTATTATTAATAAAAATATCGTTTTCAACGTTTAGATTAACATTGTTTACATTAAGCATATTCGTATTTATAAAATTTACATTTCCGCTAAATGATACGTCTCCATTAAATATAGAGTCTTCTTCAACATTTAAAGAACCTGTTTTAGTATTATTTTGTATTATTATGTCATTTGCAACATTGATATTTTTTGCATTAAATAAATTATCTACTGTTAAATTATTATTAAAGGTGTATAGTGATCCAGTAAAATTTCCTTCATTTATTTGAGTCGCATTTAAAACTCCTGCGCCTTTATTACGAATATAAATATCGTCAGTATGTTTATATGTTCCTGTAACATAATCTTTAATCAATATATTTTCAAATGCAACTAATCCTTTAACATCTAATTTTGCATGGTCTTCTTTATTTAAATTTTCTAAAATTTTATCATTCTGAAGAATTTTTATATTATATATGTATTTAGTTGATATATTTGTACCAATTCCAACATTATGATTTGCATCAATTGTCATTGCAGGTATATTACTATAATTATTATATGTAGGAGTTGCATAATTTCCATAAGATTCTTCAATATTTTTAGCAGATTTACTTACGTGAAATTCCAATGGAACTCCGCGTGTTGTAGAAATAATAGCAGGTGATTCTTTGTAACCTCCAATAATACCTATACACATTCTTACAGGTTCATTATAATCATTATTTGTATCATTTCTAATAGAAATGTGCATGTTGTTGAATTTATTATTAGGGGTTGTCACAATATTTAAAGGATTTGTATTATTATAAGTATCTATTTCTCCACCGAATGTTACATAATTAGGTGTAAATAAATTTGCAATATTATAACTATTATTATATATATTATTATATTCTGTACTATAAATACTAGTTTTAAAAGGTTGCGTTGCCGCTAATTGAGTTGCTGTAGTAATAAAAGATTTAACTAAATTACATGTAATTAGATCTGTATTATCTAATATAATATTACTAAACTGTAAACCTTCTGCTTTTATAATACCTGAACAATGTATATTTTTATCTACAAATAATGATGTATCAAGTGTTAATTTATCGTTAGCTAAATTTCGTGATGTATTAATAGCGACGCCATTATCATTTACAATAAAATTCCATTTTGTATTTTTTGTATCTTCAGTGTCATCAATATAAGTTTTTTCTCCTACAACTAAAAATTCCTCGTTTTTTTTCAAGTCTATTTTACTTAAATTCTTAGCTTCGTCATCATTATCAAGTTGTAATCCAATTGCAACCGAATCAATTTGTATTGTAGGGTTGGTTATATCACTGATTAGATAACTCATATATTATCTTACTCTATTTAAAAGAAAAATACATTTAATATTTATATATAAATATAAAAAAATGATATATTATAATTAATATAATTAATTATAAAGATGAAACGTATCGATAATATCCATAACAAAACTATGGAAATAGGTATTGAAAATCAACCATATAATAATAAAAATATATTATTGCAAAAAGAAGATTTAGATAATTTATTAAATAATAATGGTTTAAAAGATTTAGAGATTAAGAATATTAACTTGTATCGTGTGGCATTTGTTCATAAGTCTTATTGTACTATGAAGAATGCTGATTTTGATAAAAGTAATGCAAATTGTCCACCCGATTGTTTACCTTTACAAGATATGTCATATGAAAGACTAGAATTTTTAGGTGATTCATTACTTGGAATGATTGTAACTAATTACTTATATCTAAGATTTCCAGATCAAAATGAAGGATTCTTATCAAAAATAAGAACAAAAATAGTTAATGGCAGAATGCTAGGTTATCTATCTGAAAAGGTGGGATTACCTAAATTTGCTATAATTTCTAAACAAGTTGAAGAGTCTGGGGGAAGAAATAATTATAAAATTATGGAAGATATATTTGAGGCATTTTTAGGAGCACTTTATTTAGATTTTCAAACAGACACTGATATAGTATCTCTTCCATCAAATATTAGAATAACACCTTCTAGTGGTGCAGGATATTATATCGTAGAAAGTTGGATTATATATATTATAGAAAATTATATAGACTTCTGTGAACTAATTAGAATTAAAAATAATTATAAGGATATGTTAGTGTCGCATATGTTGCATTATTTACAAGATGTACCGCAATTTAAAGAATTAAACATTACTACTAAAGATAATGTGCGTATCTTTAATTACTGTATTAAAGACAAAAATGGTTCTATTATTGCAACTTCAACTGGAAATACAAAAAAAGAAGCAGAAAATAATGTATCAAAAGAAGCACTACTATATTATAATGTGAATATACAAGAATACAATTCTCATATATAAGAATTTATAATATACCATCATATAATTATAATATTATGACTAATAATATTAATATGAATATTACTCATCTAGTTTTATCTGGAGGAGGAATGCATGGTGTTATGTACATAGGTGCACTAAGATATTTATATTTAAAAAATTTAGATAAAAATATAACACATATTGCAGGATGTTCTATTGGTTCTTTTATAGGTCTTATGTTTGCTTTTAAAATGCAAATAAATGAAATGGAAGAATTAATATATTCTGCGAGTAAAGATGATGAATTATGTATTGTTCCTATAAAAAATTATATTAAAATAATTACTGAATATGGAATGTGTGATATGTCAAAATTTATAATTCATTTAAAAAAAACAGTTAAAAATAAATATCCTATTTTAGATGATATAGTTACTTTTAAGGATATCGCAAAGAAATTTGGTATAAATTTATATATGTCTTCTACTAATATTAATTCGTGCGAAAATAGAATTTTTTCAATTGAAGATACTCCTGATATATGCGTATTTGAAGCGTGTTGTGCTTCAATGTGTATTCCTTTATTATTTAAACCTATATACATAGATGGTTATTATTATTATGATGGCGCATTAACAAATAATTTTCCTATAAAAATATTTGAAAAAGTTCGTAGTGAAAATATATTAGGTATGATATTACAAAAAGAAAATAATCAAAATATTGAAAAACCTAAAAATATTAATCTAATATATATAATTAAACAGTTGTTTACAATATTTAACAAATTAAGGGTAAAACATGTTCTTTTTGAGCAAATAAAAAAAAGTAAAATAAATAATTTTTATTATCCTACTAATTTACCATTAGATAATACAATGAATATAACATTTAGTAGATTAGGAATGAAATTAGAATTGAAAAAAAAACAAATTGATGATATGATATTTGCAGGTTTCGAAAGTATGATGGAATATATGGATGAAAGATATAGTTATTATATAGAAGAAATAAAAGAACGTACTAAACTTACTATAGATTTATAATTTTATTTTAATTTTATTATTAATATAATAAGGTTTGTTATTTATTATTTTAGCATCTAATGGTTTTTTATCAATAAATATGTTGTTTGGCATTTGTAATAATTCATTTATAATTCCTTCTGATAATTTATTTATAAATTTAGTATTTTTTATATATATATATTTATTATCTTTATAAATATTCTTTAATTTATATTTAAAATCACTTATAAATATAGAAACTTCATCTGATGGTAAATTTATAGGTGCATTAATGTCAGCAAGCCAAGAATCATTTGAAATACTTTGATTTATAAAAGGACCCATTATTCTTCTATAATCATCAAAAATATCATAAGTGTCAACATGATTTATAGTTTTACATAAACCAAAATCATATATATACATAGAATATTTGCTAGTCTTTAAATAGTAATTTTTTCCGTTTATATTATAATGATAATAACCTGTTAAATTATTATTGTAATGGTATAAGAAATTACCCCAATGACAATCTCTATGCACATATCCTAAATTATGGAAAGTTAATATTGATAAAATAATTTGTGCAAAAACATTATATAACAATTCATTATTACTTAAAAAATCATTTTGTTTACATAAATGCTTTAAATCACCTCTTGCAAGTTCATTCAATAATATAATATATGTTTTGTTATTAATAATATCTGGTAATTTTATATTTGACAATATGTTGCATTTAATTACTTTATAAGTTAAAATAAAATGTTTAGATATTTTTTTATTAACTATTAATTCTGTTATTTTACTATTTAATTCACATTCTAATATGTTTCTATTATTTTGTATCATAAGTTTAGCAGCTATAGGACGCTTACCAATTTCATTTTTAATTTTTGTAATATAGATATATCCATATTTACTAGATGTTCCAATTCTTTTTAGAAGGATTATTTTATCCTTTATCGTATAATTTATGATACTTGTTTTTTTTATATGTATTACATTTAAACATTCTTTATTACTGATATCTGATATTTTATTTACTATATTGTTATAATAAAAAATTCTACTATCTAAATTATATTTTATATTTTTGTCATCAAAATATTTTTTAATATCTTTTATTCCAATATTTTTTTTGATTTTTTTTACTACAGTTTTCTTTGCGGATATGTATTTAGAATCTATTGTATTAGACAAGGATCCTTTTGACATAAATTTACTTTTATATTCGTGTGAAGAATTCATTTATGCTTTTCTATTATAGTACAATATTCTAATATATTAATATAATAGATTTGTTAATGAATAATACTGAACCTTATATATTTGTAATTGATTTAGATGGAACTATAATTGGAAATTGTACATATCAATGTGATATATATAATATTATGGAATTAATAAAAAAAAGTAAAAAAAAAGATTTAAATAAATACAAAATATTGTGTGATAAATCTTTAAATGATAGTTATAATAACAAATCTTTGCTTATAAGACCGTATTTTTTCTATTTTGTAGAATCTATGAAAAAATTATATCCAGAATCGTATTTTTATATTTATACAGCATCAGAAAAAAAATGGGCTATTAAAGAAATATCTATAATAGAAAAAAATAATAATTTTAAATTTGATAGACCTTTTTTTACTCGTGATAATTGTATTATAGATAATAATGGAAATATAAAAAAATCGATAACAAAAATATTACCTCTTATTAAAAAAAATGTTAAAATGCATGCTTCATATGATATTAAAAAACACCTTTTAATAATAGATAATAATCCAACATTTATAGATTATAAAGATAATTTGTTATTATGCCCTACATATAACTATATTAAATTTAATAATTTAAAAGATGTAGTACCTTATGAAATTAATTGTAATAATATTAAGAATTATGTAACTAGATTAACAAAAGAACAGAGAATATGTAGAAATTATGATACACAGGAATGCTCAGAAAAAATGTATAAATGGTTATATAAAAAATGTAAAAAAATAAATAAATATAATATGAGATATTTAAATGACAATTTTTGGAAAGATTTAGTAATACTTATTAAAAATTATAGTATAAAACATTATACTGCTAAAAATGTAGAAATTATGCAAAAAAGTATCAAAATATAATTATATAAATAATAATCTTTTATAATAATGATATAAATGATATATGTTAGTTTTGATATTGGAGTTAAAAATTTGGCACTTTGCATAATTAAAAAGGTAGATGAAACTCATATTTTAGAAATCATAGATTGGCGCATAATAGCACTTGCGGATAGCAAGAAAGAATTAAAGGGAATTGAAGATATAAGTGAAAGGATTTATATGGAAATGGATAACATAATGGGTGAATTAAAAAATAAAAATATAAATATAATTGATTATGTATTAATAGAAAATCAACCTTCAAATTTAAATGGTATTATGAAGACTATACAACATATAATATATGGTTACTTTAGTTTAATTAAATTTTGGGACAAAGATATTAATAATGTTCTCCTAATAAATGCTTCTTTAAAAACAAAAAATCATAAGTATATCATTAATATTGAAAATAGTAAACAGGAAGACTTTAAAAATAAGAAGGGATTTAGAAGAGATAAATATAAAATTAATAAATTATTAAGTATAGAATTATGTAAAGAATATATAAATGAAGATGAAGATTTAATAAAATTATTTAATGAAAATAAGAAAAAAGATGATTTAAGCGATGCATGTTTGCAGGCTATATCTTATATTAGAAGCGTTGCAAAGCAAGATATTACTGATAAATATAATAAAATATATATGAGCAAATTGATTGAAAATAGTAAATAAATTACATCATTTTTAGATTATTATTTATTTTTATAAATGCGTATTAATGTAAATTAAAATATTATAATAGATATATAAACATTTAATATCAAAATAAATATATAATATGGCTTTAATATCAACTCTTAATAGTAAAAATGACGATTTGATAGAGTTAAATAGGGACAATTTTAAAAACCAATCTTTTAATTTCAATATTCCTCGCGAAAATAAGAAATCATTTGACAATTCGTTAAATAACGAATTATTTAATAGACAAAAAATAAGTGATGATGTTATATCTATGTCATCGGCAGGTTCTTCCCGTGCTAGTTCTCCAGGAGGAAAACAAAATTACATTAAAAACATGAGTTCTATTTATAAAAATAAGGATAGACTAGTTAAAGTTAAAAGGTTTGATAACGATGATGATAGTGATAGTAAAAAGAGTGGTAGAAGTAGAACTAGTGCTAAAAGTTATTCTAGTTCTGCAAGCGATGAAAGTGGTGAAAGCGGAGATACTGTAGAAAGTGGTGAAAGTGGTGAAAGTGATGAAAGCGGGGAAAGTGGCGAAAGTGGCGAAAGTGGCGAAAGTGGGGAAAGTGGAGAAAGTGGGGAAAGCGATAGAAGATTATCAGGAGGAGGAAAATATTCTAAAGAAAAAAAGAAATATTTAAGTCCAAAAGAGTTGCTTAAACTAGAACTAAATGAAAAAAGAGAAATAATATATCAACTTGATAGATTACAATCTAAGGGTTTTAAAATTCCTTTTAATTTTAATATGAATTCTGATCTTGAAGAAATGAAAACAGAATATAACAGAATAATTAGAGAAAAAGAGTTGGATGGAAGTATTCGTTTTCAACAAAAAATGCTAATGGCATTTATATCAGGAACAGAATATTTGAATAGCAGATATGACCCTTTAGCAATTCGTCTTGATGGATGGTCTGAACAAGTTAATGAGAATATTAATGATTATGATGATATTTTTGAAGAGTTGCATTATAAATATAAGGCGACTGGTAAAAAGATGGCGCCCGAATTAAGATTGTTTTTATCTCTCTCAGGTAGTGCATTTATGTTTCATTTGACAAGTAGAATGTTCAAAGAACAACCTCTGCCTAATATTGAAAATGTTTTGAAATCTAATCCAGAATTAATGAAACAATTTCAAAATGCTGCGGCAAAACAATATATAATTGGTAATGAACAACCAACTCCGCAAATATCACAAAACAGGGGTTCTGGAAATGATAGTATGGGACTATTTAATATGGTAAGTAATCTATTCGGTTCTTTAAGTAGCGAACCTCAACAATCTAGTATGCCAATGTATCAACAATCTCCTCAAATGCAACAATCACAAAGAATGCAACAATTTAATTCACAATCACAAAATTCTAGAAAACCCACTGAAGATATTGATAATATTATAAGAAATGTTCACAGTAAAATTTCAATAGATGATAGCGATAATAATATAGAGACACTTTCTGTTAGTGATGAAGAAATAACTTCTATTATAGAAGATACAGCGGATGTTCAAATATTAAAAGGAAAAGGGCGTCCTAAAAAGGGCATTCGAACTCTAAATATTTAATTATATTTTAATAATTATAATAAAAATAATTGTTATTGTAATAATACTATTATATAATTATGCTATTAATTTATTTTCTATTTTTTCTTAAATTTGTTATTTTTTTAGCAGAGTTTTTAACAAAACTGCCAACATCTTTAACAGATTTTACAATTCTATCAGGAGTACGTTCTAAGGTTTTCATAGGGTTGCTTATAGTTTCCTCAATTTCATCTTCAAATACTTCAATTCTATTTAATAGATTGCTTAGGGTGCTTAATAATATAGGTATAATTATTACTGTGAATAATAGAGTTAAGAATAAGAATAGAGATATCATAGTTCCTACCGATATTATGTCTCTACTTATATCTTCTGAGCATTTGCATTTTTCATTAGTTAAATATCTAACATAATCAAAAGCGTAGTATATGTATACTACAAACATTAAGAAGAATATGAAAGTAGCAATTGAGAGTAATTGAACTACTACATATCCCATGCTTTTAGCGACACTAGTTAGCGATATAAATGAAGTTATTAAGAAATAAGCAAGTGCTATTATTGTAAAATTTTTGATAAATTCTTTGTTAGGGTGTTCTGAACATTCGCATCCCATATTCTCTAGTTTATAAATGTAACTTAATATTATTAATAATAATATAGCAAATATTGCTTGAATTAATGCACTACTATAAAAAGACAGACTATTATTACTTTCTTTCATTATACTATTTCTTGCTCTATACTATTATATAGAAATAATTTTTTTATAATTCAATAATATTATAAATAAAAAATTTCGTCGAACTATCAAAATTTTTTATATTTATATTTTTAATTTTATCAATAATTTCAGGATATTTTTTAATAGACAATAATTTATAAATTTGTTCTAACAATATATCAAGTATATATTTATGGACATTTTCATTTATTATATTGATTACATGTTCACAAATATTATTTAATAGTAAAATTAATTCTTCGTTTTTATATTTCGCCCATACTTTATTCATATTATGAATATGTTTTTTCCATTTAATATAGTCACAATACATATCATATTCATCATTTAGCAATAATAAATTATTTTCATATACATATACCGGAGGGTTCCATTCTTTATTATTTAAATAATTCTTCCAAATTTTATTAATATTTAATGCAACAAAGTCTTTATCAAATAAATCTAATAAGTTACAATATATGTCATATTCACTTGTTTTTATATAGTTCAAAACAATATTAAATAGTTCTTCAGATATTTCATTTTTATCAACGATATTTTTTATTTTTTCGTATATATTTTCCTTATTTTTATGCGATAGTTTATTTAAATAACCTATTAAACTCCTTTTAATCTCCGAAGTTTTAGAAAATTCAGGTATTATTATATGAAACCTATTTTTAGGTTTAGGTTTATTATATTTATCTTTATTATTATATATTTTCTTTGCCCATATCATTTTAGGGTCATAAAATGAATTAAAACAAGTGTATGTTTTTTTAATTTCTACTACCTTATCTAAAATATTTTCAGGGATATCATTTATATTATTATATTCATTTTTAAATTGTTCTATATTAATCTTTATGATTTGTTCGCTCATTATATTTAATTATAATAAATAATCTTATATATCGAATAATTGATTTAAAAATGAGTACATAATTAAAAATATTTATAAATTTAAAAAGGTTATTAAAAAATTAGAAAAAAATAAAATTATGTACTCATTTTTGTAAAGTTATAATATACATAAAGCAGAGACACTAATTAATAGTAAATATGTACAAGATATTAGATACACTAGATGAACTATATAGTAATAATTTAGTTTATAGAACAATAATTGTCTGTAATAATACAGATGATTATAAATATATTTTAAATAAGAACAACTATGATGTATATGTTTTAGATAATTATAATGATAATTTAAATTACGATTCATTAGACATTAGAATTTTTCTAATATCTAAAGAAAAATTCATTAAGTTTATAGAAGATTATAATAAAACATCAGTAGATATCTGCTTTTATACATCAGTAGTATTTGAACCAGAAAAAGATGGGACTAGTGAACTTAAAAATATATACACTAAAATATGCAAAAATAATACACTAATAGTAGATATGTTATGTTGAAGATGTAAAACGAGATAAATAGTGATCTATTGTTTCTCTGATACCATCATCAAAATTTACTTTTTCTTCCCAACCAATCTCTTGTAATTTAGAAGAATTTATAGAATATCTAAAATCATTATAATTTCTATCATCTACAAACTCAATCCAATTGTTGATATCTGTATTAGGTTTTAGATTATTAATTAGAATCTTTGCAATATCCATTACAGAATATTCGTTTTTAGATCCTACATTATAGACCTCATGTATCTTTCCATTCATTAGAACCTTAATAAGAGCATTACATATATCATTTATATGTATAAAATTTCTTCTTGCGACTCCATCGCCATGAATAGTACATTTCTTATTTTGTAAAAGTAGATTAATAAATCGAGGTATTAGTTTCTCTTTATATTGGCATTTTCCATAAACATTATTGCATCTAACTATAACTATAGGCAATTTATAGGAATAGCAATAAGATGTCATTATATGTTCTGCACATGCTTTTGAAGCGGAATATGGATTTGTGGGATTTAAAATATCATTTTCAGTACAACCTGCATGATCTATTGAAACATCTCCATAAACCTCATCGGTAGATATATGAATAAATTTTTTAACATTGCCGTATAATCTTACTGCTTCAATCAATAAGTGACTACTTACTATATTATCCTCTGTAAACTCTATTGGATTTATAAAAGAATTATCTATATGGGTTTGAGCGGCAAAGTTAATAACTGTATCTATATTATAATCACGCAATATTGAACTTACTAATTCAAAATCTCCTATATTCCCTACAACCAATTTATCATACTCTATATCTTCTGTATTAGAACAGTAATCTAACTTATCAATATTAACTACAAAAATATTAGGATCTAGAGATTTAATATAATTGATAAAATTAGACCCTATAAATCCGCAACCTCCGGTAACTAAAATTCTTTTAGCTATTATATCCATTTATATTTAATATATATATATTCATTTATTTAGAACTAACACATGTAGTTTTTTTACATTTTGTAAAAATAAAAATAGACATAATTATATTATTATTATCTAATAATATTTTAGAAGTTTGTAGATAATAAATGGTAAAACGTGGTATTTCTAAAGATATGATTAGTATGATTAGTATGGTTTTAATAATTGTATTTTTATTAATAGCGATTGTTGCGCTTTTTTATATGAATGGTAAAAATATATTAGAAACCTTCACTGGGAATAAAAGATATTGTTTAGAATATTATTATATGGATGGGTGCGGGCATTGTGATAGATTTAATGAGAGTGGTGTATGGGAAGAATTAAAAAACACATACGGAAATAAAATAGAATTTAATAAATATAATAATAGAGAATTTAAAGATAGAGTAGATAAACATAATATTACAGGATTTCCTACAATTATTGTTACAGAAAATGATAATATAAAAGCAGAATATAACGGTAATAGAGAAAAAGGTGATTTAGAGAAATTTATAAGTAGTTATATATAAATAATACATATAAATAAGAATATAATAAAAATGGGTGCTGGATTAATGCAATTAGTATTATATGGGAACATTTCTCAATATATTACACAAAATCCTCAAATTAATTATTATAAATATTCACATAATAAACATACTAATTTTTCAATAGAGGAGATTACTTTAAATCCAGAAGGTAGTGCAAATGCAGGATTTAAAAGTGGTACTTTACTTAATTTTAAAATAAAGAGATATGGTGACTTTTTATCAAATATTTTTTTAACTTTTAAAATTCCAGATATTTATTCAAATAATGAATTAAAATTTAGATGGATTACTAATATTGGGTACAATTATATAAAAGAGGCGAGAATAAAAATTGGTAATAATATAATTGAATCTTTATATGGAGAATGGTTAAATATATGGGATGAATTAACACAAAAGGATTCTATTAAATATAATAAATTAATAGGAAATATAGATGAATTAATAAATCCTTATAATTTTGTTCCAAAATATACAGTTATTAATAACAGATTATATAACGTCACATATCCTATATCTACTTATAGTAGTACTAATAATAATCCTAGTATAAAAGGAAGAAAGATACAAGTGCCTTTGAACTTTTGGTTTACTAAAAATCCTTCTTTGGCACTGCCATTATTAAAAATGCAAAATATTGAAATATTATTAGAAATTGAAACAAATCCAAAAGGTTTTAACGGACTATATCAGATATGGAGTAATATATTAAATATGTATGTAAGTCCCATATTATACGAAAAAGTACATTTAAAATCAGTAAATATAGATAATTTTATAAGTCCTAATGATAAATTATTTGATGTAAGAAACGAATTAATATGTTCATATGTTTATCTAGATAGTGTTGAAAGAAGTAAATTATTATTAAATACTCAAGATATTGATTATGTAATAAGTACACAAAAAAGAACTCACGACCAATTTAGTGCTAACGAAACAACTAAAACAATTACTATAACAAATGCTTCACATCATATTAAAGAATTAATATGGATTGTTAGGAGAATCGATGTTATAGATAATTTTAATAATTATACAAACTATACAGCGACACACGAATATAGTGAAAATATGGGAATATTAGACAATATAGAGATAAAATGGAATAGTACAATATCACGTACTGATAATGATGCAGAATATTATAATCATATTGTACCTTATAAATATCACACAAATGTTCCGCGTACAGGTTTATACTGTTATTCATTTTCTTTATTTCCCGAAAAACAAGTTAGTGCAGGTTCATATGACAATAGTAGAGTTACAACATCGCTTACTATAAAAACTAAAGAAACTCTTAAAAATAATAGTAAAATAAATTATATTAATGATGTATTATCAAGTTTAGGAAAATTTTATAGTCCTTTAGTGTATGAAATAGTTATATATGCCATTGATGTAAATGTATTACATATAACAAATGGTAATGCTGGTTTTAGATTCAGTTAATTTATTTTTTATATTCTTTATTATTAATAAAAGAATTATGGATTTATTTACTATAATTATAATAATAGTTTTTGTATTTATAATTAAATATTTAATTGATACTATAAATTCGTTAAATTTAGAAATAAGAGAAATTAAGGAAAAATGTATAAGTAATAATAAAAATACATCATTTAAAAAAACAACAAATGAACCTAAAATTAGCATGAATGATATCATAAAGGGTTTAACATATTTTAAAAACTATGTAGATGAACAGAAATACTAAAATTATATAAACGTATATAAATAATATAAGCGTTTATAATCAAATGCCAAGGAAAAATAAAAAGAATGAAGTTAAATCTACAATAGATAAAAAGAAAGGATTGATGAATACTATGGTTAAAGATGTAGTTTTAGTAGAAAATGAAGATATTATATTACAATTACCCATATCATCTAATGATATAAATAGAATAAATGTTAATGAAGAATTATTGGAAGCACCCAAACCTTATGAACCCGATTGTTATTATATTAATGATACAAATGTTTATAATAATATTCAAGATAATTTAATAAATGATAAAAATGAAATAAATACATATTTTAATAATGCATGTGAAAATAATGATAATACAGAATATATAAAAAATGGAGATAATATCTATTATAAGGATATAAACGATAATGAAAATATTATAAAATCTACAAATAATTGTTATTGGTGTTGTCACCAAATAAATGAAAGAATATATGGAATGCCTTACAAATATAACATATCTTCAAATACATACATATTATTTGGAAATTTTTGCTCATTAGAATGTGCGAATGCTTATAATTTTTCTTCACATTGCGGTAGTGATAAAGTTTGGGAAATAAACAGTTTAATACAGATGTTAAGTAAACATTTCGGGCATACAAAACCCGTGCGTCCTGCGCCTTCGCGATTTTTATTAAATATTTTTAATGGTCCTTTAACAATTGATGAGTTTCGTAAGGGACATCTGACAAATGATAAAACACACCTTCTAAATCTTCCACCAATGATATCAACAACATATAATTATGAAATTGTAAATACATCATATCTAAAAAATATCACAGATAATATGAATAATAAAAATGAAGTCAAAAAAAATAAAAAATGATATAAAGCTTTTATAATAATTATTATTGTTATTAAATGAGCGAATTAAAAGAAGATATTTACTTTTCACCATACAGAGTATCTACTATAACATGCAATGCGAATATAGGCAAGGATATTAATTTAAATCTCAAAATGTTATTTGATAATATTTTAATTGTAAATAAAGAAAATAGCGAAGATGGTATTGTATGGGTTCAATATATGAAGGAAGGAGAAGAATTAAATAGAGGAGAGTATCCCAAAAAAAGGAGAAAGAGTAAAAAAAATAAAATGAAAAAAAATCGTTTTGATAATCAAGTTACAATTATTTGTAAGAATAATGGTTATATGCCTAATATAAAAATATTTAAAAATGGAAATATACAATTGACTGGTATTAAAAATATTAATGATACAGAGATTATTGTTAATCATATTATTTATAATATTGAAAATATCTATAATAATATTACTAAAGATATTATTAATAATCGCTGTGAAAACTATGAATTAAATTTGAAATTTCAAAATTTTAAAATAAGAATGATTAATACAGACTTTAAACTATATTGTGATAGTGAATATAAACTAGGGTTTGGATTAAAAAGAAAAGAAATTCATAAATTATTTATCAGTAACCTGTATAATAATAAATGTTCATTTCAACCTGGCATTTATCAAGGAGTTAAATTAGAATATTTCTGGAATAAATGTAATCTTAATAAAAATGGTATATGTTCGTGTCCTAAACAATGTTATGGTAAAGGAAAAGGTGAAAAAATAAATGAATGTAAAAAGGTAACAGGTGCTTTTTTTGAGAGCGGAAGCATATTAATTACAGGAGGAGTTTCTTTCGAACAAGTAAATGAGACATATAATTATATTTGTAAATTTTTAAGAAAACATAAAGATATTATCAAGAAAACTCTACCTTCTGCTGTTATGATGAACAACCAAACAAACGATATTGTTTTTGAAAAATAAAGTTTCTACATATGTTGAAATTAATTAACATAATGAGATTTATTAGACATATTTGGTATATTAAATTTATAAGATTGTTTAACTGTCATTAGTAACATATTGTATATTATTTCATTTTTACTTTATAAGATTTATTGTAATTATCATATAACATATAATAATGAAGAGTTTTGTTTTTTTTACACTAACATATTTTATACATATGTAAGAGATTTATATTAAATTATTTATAGAAACTATAGTTTCATTATTTATACATTTAGATCTATAAATTAATTCAATACTCGAAGATGTATTATCAAAACAAAAAATTTCATCAATTTTTTGACAATTTAATTTTAAATATTTTGGTATATTAAATGTCAAATCTCTATACGATTTTTTTGCATAATCTTCATTAACTGCTCTTCCAGTTTTAGCAAATCTTTCTTCTATTCTATTTTTTGCATTAATATAATTATTATAGATAATACATAAAACAACATTATAACCGTGTTCTTTTATGCTAGATATAACAGTAGTATAATAATCTTCAAAATTAGTTCCTGTTCTATCAAATATAATGTTATAATTTTTTTTCAAAGCACTATTATATAATTGATCATTAATTTTATTTGCTTCACTATATTTTGTTATGTCAGAATTAAAAAAATTCTCTAAAACATCATCGGGACTTACTATTACATAATCGTCTAGTTTTTTTTTAGTTATATCTAATACAATTTTTATCCCTGAAGTTTTTCCACTACCTGGACCTCCAACCATAATAATAGCATTTTTATTGCGTTTTATATTTAGTAATTTATTATTTATATATCTATCTATATCTTCCTGCGTAGGAACAGAAATATTCTGCTGAGCATAAGAAAGTTTTTTAGACGATAATGGTGATTTAGACGATAATGGTGAAGTTTTTTTAGATGATAATGATTCTATAATTAGATTTTTAGTCAAAGTTTTAAAAGGCATTGTTTAATATATATTAAGATAATATATATTATTTTCTATAAAAAAATAATTTAATAATTTTAATGCTTTATTAGTAGTTTTATATTCAATATATGACTTAGGTAATATTATTAATTCTTATGTTACGACAGGACAGACACATCTGGGACATTGTGAAAACTTTGATTTGCGTCATAGCAGCTAAAATTATAATTATTTTCTATTCCATTATTCTCTGTATATTTTTTATATTTGCTACTATTTACACTATTATTACCTGGTCTGTTACCAGAAGGTATGTGATGACTAGCATAAAATTGTGAAGCGTATGCAACCGCATCAGGTTCGACAGGAGGCATTTTATAACTATTACCCCAAGGTTTTTTATCAAATAAGACATCTCCAGTATATAAACCCGCATTTTTTTGCTGTGGTGGAGTATATATGTCGTCATTATCTAATACGGCATATTCTAATCCTTTTATCATTATTCTATTATATTAAATAGATATTATTATATAAAGATAAAATTTAATTATTAAATTAAAATGAGTAATACTAATAATGATTCTAAAAAAAGAAAAGTTGCAGATTTTATAAAAGATGGGATGGAGTCAAATGATATAAAAAATTTAGTCCAAGAAATTATGTTATATATGACAGAAAAGAAAAAATCTTTTTCTTCTCACGAAGAATTATTAAATTCTATGAAATCTTCAATAGAAGGTTTATTATTTTTTGAAGAGAGATATCCTATGTTATATGCTATGGTAACAAAAGAAGAAGGATTCGATTATGCAAGTTTAGAATATTTTTTAAATATGAGAAATAAAATTATTAAAAATGAATTATCTGTAGAAGAAGCTTCTAAAGAGGTTGGTCAGGTATGGTTTGATAAATATTACAAAAATTCTAAAAACGAGTAATAAAATATTTTTATTTTTATAAAATATATTATAATATCTAAAATATATTAAGATGATAATTGAACTTTTTGTAATATCAATATTTATAGGCATTTCTATTGGAATCATAGGTAGCGGTGGTAGTATATTATTAATACCTGCACTTATGTATTATAATTTAACTTTTCAACAAGCAGTTGCTATTTCTCTATTTCTATATACTGTTCCCAATGCATTACCTGGACTATATTTATATTATGAAAAAGGATATTTAGATTTAAAAGTTGCAGCAATTGTAACTGCAGGTTCGATAATAGGTATAACTATAGGTTCATATTTTGTAATTGAAGATTATATTAATATTAAAATAGTATATAGATTTTATACTTTTATTTTAGCTTTAACCACAATATATATGTTATATTATTATTGTTGATACAAAATATTCATTAAAAAAATAAAAATTGATATAAACGTTTAAATATATATAATTTTTAACAAAGCATATTATGAATAGCGAAGCGCTAATTTCCAACGTCCCCCCTAAAAACCTCAAGGAATTGATTGTCAACACTTATAATTGTCATGATATTAATTGTACATATGCAAATACATTAATCTCATTATTGAAAAAATATCACTTCTGGCCCAATATTAAAGTTAAGAAATTTAAAAATAATGATGATTTAGTTCTTCTTCATAATAATTATAAAATGGCGGCAACAACGGAAGAATATAAAGAACTTTACGAAGAATGTAGAAGTATTGTTCTCGATTTCACATTGTCTTGTAACAATAATGTTGTTGTCACATATGCTAATTCTGTTCCTCGAAGAATTAGTTACGAAGAATATATTTCAACGATGTATAATGAAACCGATAAATGTTATGAGGCGTATGATGGTACGATTATTAATGTTTATAATTATAAAAACAAATGGTATTTTGGAACTTCCAGTTGCCCTGATGCAAATAGTTCAAAGTTTTCGCACCCTACAAAATCACATGGTTTGATGTTTGATGAAGTTCTCTATAAATATTATAGTCAATATCAAGATATCCTTAATATGTTACATGGACTAACTCAAGAAGAAATCTCAGAAAAACTTCGCGAAATGTTTGTTTCTAATTTAAATATCGAGAATGCTTATGAATTTGTTTTAATTCATAATGAAAATAAGCATATTATAGATTATACAGGCGCTCTCGGAGAAAATTATAAAGAATTAGTGCATATTAATACTAAAAATAGAACTACACTATATGAATGCGATAGTAATAGTTTATTTATTCAAGAACTATGTAATCTAGGTGTTAAATACCCTTCGTTATTTAGTCAAGTAGTAGATGGTAATAATTATATTAGTAGTAATAATATTACTTATGGACTAATTATTAAAAAGAATGTAGGACAAGGAATTTCAAAGTTATATAAAATCTCTTCAAATTACATTAATCATCGTGAAGAAACTGATCCGTGTCATCCTAATCTATGGATGAATATTCTAGAAGTTTATATGAAAAATAAGCAAAATTATACAATCAAGGATTATATTGCAACTTATAGACCTAATATTCAACTTCCTATTGATAATAATGGAAAGGAAATTGACCCAACATACCTAGTTCATACTATTATTTCAACTATCAAAGATAGTTTGTATGGTTATTATAAATCAACTACTACATATAATCCAAAATATAAAAGATATAAAATGATTAAGGAACTTGATAAGCAATTTGCACCAATTATTCAATATCATTTGGCACAATTGAGAAATCTTCAAACAAATATTTTCAGTAAAAAACTAATTACTTCTTCTAATATTTACTATTATTTATGTCAATGCAATGATGTAAAAAATATTAAAACTCTTATCCAATTCTTCGCATCTAATTCAATTAATGAATTGCAACCTAGAACATCAATGTGTTTTGCTATAATGAATAGTCTAATTTCATAAAATCTAAAATATATTAATTATAATAGAAAGAATATAAAAAATGTACAATACTTATTCTATACAGGCGTGGGTATATATGTTAATAAGTATAATATTAACAATTATTTGTATATCGCTAAATATATATGTTCAAGGAGTAGGATTATATTTATTATTATATATACTTTTTATATTTATAATATTTATAACAGCATATAATATAACATGTTTAACAAAGGGAGAATGTAATACATGGGGATGGATAATAAGTTTAATGTCTTTAATACCTATGATATTAGTAACAATAATTTTAATTATTTTAGCAATGTCTAAATCATAAATATTTTTTATTTTTTAAAAATTGATATATAAGATAGAATATATTAATATATTAATAGAATGTTTCATAATTATAATTTTGACCCTTCAGACCCTTCAAATAATCACAGTTTTGAAATTCATAATATTGATTTATCTATTGTAAATGGTATTAGAAGAATAATAATGACAGATATTCCTAACATCGGTGCAATTGGTGAAAAACTCGATAATGAAGAACCTACAGTAAATGTAAAATTTAATTCTGGTGCTCTTCACGATGAATTTATTATTCACAGAATAGGTCTAATTCCTATTTGTATGACTGCTGATGAAATTGAAAATTATGAAGATAATTCGCTAGTTCTAGAATTAAATGTAAATAATACTACTAATAAAAAAATAGATGTAAGGACTTCTGATTTTAAAGCGTCATTAAATGACGTTGAATTGAGTGAAAAAAAATTAAAAGAATTATTCCCACAAAATAAAGTTTCTAAAGAAAATATATTGATTACTCGCCTAAGACCCGGAGAACATTTGCATTTAACTGCTGACATTGTTAAAAGAACTGGTCGTGATAATGCATCGTTTAATCCAGTATCACTAGCGAACTTTTCATATATTCAAGACCCAGTTGAAGCAAAAAAATGTGATAATATTTTGGATAAAGAACGTGCATATTATAAGAATAATTACGGAGATCCTATTAAGTTTAAATTTGATATTGAATATATAAATATAAATATGGGACCTAAATATTTAATTCCCAAATCATTGGATATTATTACATCAAAATTAAATAATTTAATGCAAGAATTGGTGAATATTGAGACATCAGAATTAGTAAAAATTCAACAATTTCAAGATGTTAAAGAAACATATGAATTTATTATTGAAAATGAGGATGATACATTGGGAAATATTATACAATCCTATGTACATAATAAATATGTAAGAGAAAACAATAGTATTGATAACATTTATTGTAAATTTATAGGATATATTTGTCCACATCCTTTAAAATCAATTATGATAGTTCGTATTACTTTAGATAATATAAATGATCGCAATATGTTCATATCTTTTATGGAAAAAGTATGTAAAGAGATTATTGAAGATATTGTAGCTATTAAAACTAAATGGAATAAATTTTCTTTAAATAATAATATATCATAATTTATATTATTATATATTAAAAGAAGAGTAATATTATTCTATAATGTCTATTGAAATTGATGATTACATATATAAATACGAAGACGAAGATTTAGATGATATTGAGTATTTAGAAATAATGAGTTTAGACGATATAATAAAGGATAACCCTTCTTTTATTGCATTATCTGAAAATGATATTCGTGATAATTTATCTAATATGTTTTTAAACAATAAAAAAGCAAAAAATGTAACAAAATTATTTTATGAGATTATAAATGATATAAATAAGAAAAGAGGTGTGTTAGATAATTATGATAATTATATATTTAATGCAGAAGTTGAAAAAGAAAAAAACGATGTAAATGAAATAAAAGAACAGGAAGACGCTACATATTTTAATAAATTAGAAAATAGAGAGTTTAATCAATATATTAAAGCAAAAGATAAGTATTTTTTTTGCATAAAATATAATAACGAATCTACTAATATTCGCGTTATGAATGATAAAAAAATAAATATATCATTAGAACCTTATCACAATAATAAATTTCCCATATATTATCCTGTTTTTCCAACAGATGAAGTAAATATTCCTATAATATCAGCATATTATAAAATACCAAAATCTACTATTGATGATAAGATATATGAGAAAATTACAGATTATTTAATTAATAGCAAAAATATAAATTTAAAGAATGCAAATAATTATGATAATATGAAGGATTTAGTTAAAGATGTGAGACCTGATATTAATCATATAATTAAATATATGCAAGAAGATGAGAATAGAGATTTTAATTTAGATTATAAAAATATAGATGCTATATTTAAAAAGTTTGATAAATCCCTTGATTTAATTAATCAAAAGGATTGTAATATTTTATGTGATTATATGATATCTGTTACAGAATACGAGAGAGAAAGAAAAAATATATCTAGACGTTTTAATATTAAGAAAAGTGATATATTGAATAAGAAACTAGTATTTTTTGATAAACTAAAATCTATTATAAACTTATTAGATTTAAAGGAAAGTACAATAATTTTTCTAGGTAAAACTAAAATTATATTAGAAGAACATCTTTCTACAATTACAGTAACAGATGAATTAGTAAATTTAAATAATTTAAATATAAATAAGTTAATTTTGCATATTAATCAAACAGAGGATGAAGATGTTCTTCAATTATTAACTAATATTAAACAATCTATACATATAACAAATATTAAAGATACTATTATCGAAATAGATAAAATATTAAAAACTGTAGATAAAAAACAAGAAATTATTAAAAATTATGAAATATTAAAAAATAAGTTTGAATATTCGAGAAATCATATTTTTGACTATGATAAAGATGGTAAACAGTACTTAATATCATATCGGGAAATAAAAGAAATTAAGGAGGGAAAATATAATGATAACTATGAAGGTATTCCATTAGATAATATGGAAGATACTATAAATGTAGATGATCAGGATAATATATCACAAGAAGTATATGATATTAAATATGTTATTGATACTATAGATATTAATAAGTATTTAACGAATATTAATTACAAAACAGAAGAGGGTTTTATAGATGGTATTAAAAACGTGCTTCCTGAATTAACAGAAATTAGTAAAATGTGTAATCTAGAAATAGATTATGATATATTATGCAGTGAATTATTTAAATATAATAGAAGTATCCCTTCTAGAAAAAATATATATATAAAAGAGTTTAAGGATAGAAATATTGAATTGAATAAGACACTTTTAAATATATTAGAGAAAATACCTCCTAAAAATATTTTAAATATTAATGGATTAGTAAATGAATTAGACAGAGACACTCTTGATGTTATATTAATTGCTACTAAAGAATGGTTATCTTCTATAAAAGAATTGTTTATACATGCAATTTCATTCTGGATATTAAATGTTCAAGAAAAAATATTAGATGATACTTTTCCTCTTGATGAAAATTATTTAAATGATAATTATATAGTTAATTGGTATAAATATGGTTCGCCTTTTAATAATTTAAAAAAAAGCGAAGATAAAGGAGTTCTCCCATATATAATAAATATTGCAAAGGAGTATTTAATAAATAAAAATGAATTATCTATAAATGCTGATAATTTATTGAAAGATACTATAAAATTTATTGAGTATAAATACACACCTTACTTAGAAAATATGAAAAGTAAATATGAATTGTTAAAAAATAAGAAGAAAGAAATGCGAGGTTTAATAGAAAAAGAGAAATTTAAAAATTTACGTGATAATAAAATATGCTTAACGAACGTAAATTTGTGTAAAGAACAACATGTAAAATCTCTATTATATATGCCCGATATAGATTATGTAAAAATACATAAATTTTTACATGGATGTTGTTTAAAAAAACTAGATGATACTTTTAGTGATGATATTGATTTAAAAAATGCTAAGAGAAAAGATTTAATTGCTTGGAAAAAAGAATTCGCTAAAAAAAGAATGACAAATAAAACTCGTGAATTAAGATTTATACCAGAAAAAGTCAATAAAGATAAGGAGGTCGCTAAAGAATTAGATAGTATTTTTAAAGAAGATATAACTTATGATATAAAATATTCAAATATATTATCATTATGGTTAGATGAAATGAGAGAAAAGCAAAATAATATTCTACCTGAAAAAGTTATAGATGATATAGAATTTAATGCAAAAAAAATAGATATTGCTATTAAAAATAATTTAAATATATTAGCAAAAACATCTAAAAATTTAAAAAACGATAAATTCATAAATGGTTTTTATAAAAATAAAATAAAATATAAGAGCATAATCCTAACTATTATAAAAATATTAAATAATTATTCAAAGAAAAAAGATAATATTGAATTAACATTATTAATTGATATATCAATAAAAGATTTACGAAATATTATAATAGATTTAAATAAATTAAATAGTATATTGGTAGAAGATAATGAAATAGATACAGAGAGAATTAATAGATATATAGTTAGTAGAGCATTATGCTGTCCATTTAATCCTGACGAATTAGTTAATGGGTCTCTGTCTTCTAATATTATTAATAATAGTACAATACAAGAATTAGCAAAAAATATATATACTGATATATTAAAAATAATTGAACTTACTTTTCCAACTGCAGAGGAAAATATTAATTTTTTAAATGAACAACGTGAAAAAAATAAACAGAATAAAATAAATATTTTAAATGACAAATCTGTTGAGGAAAATTTATTAATAAAAGAATTGAAAAAAACAGGCATAAAACATAAAATAATGAATGAAAAAAAAGAAGAGTTTTTTGAAATTGAAGAGGAAAATCCTACATATGAAGCAAAATCTGATAGTAAATTGTTTGACGATATATATGATGATAATATTGACACTATAGATAAATATGATGATGAACATAAACTAAAGACTTACGATAATGATAGTGATGATGATTTAATGTTGATGGAAGATATGGGTTTTATATATAATTAAAAATTTTCTTCAGAACCATATACCTTATTTGGTTCTTGTGATTTTAATTCTTTTGGAGGATCGGTTGATATATTTACAAGTGTAGCTTGCCGAGTGTCTTTTTTTTCTAAATTTAATTTTCTAGAAAAATTAGAATTTCCTATCATACCGTTTAATTGAATTGGAATGTGTCTTTCTGCATCTAAAAAACATTTTGCAACTTCAGTTTTAATTTTTAAAGGAATTTCTTCAAAAGAACAATCTTGTATTAAATTATCATATTTTAATGATAATAAATTATATGTTTCTTTTGATACAGGTTTGTCAATTGCTTCTATTTCTTGAGATAATAACATAAATTGCTGAGATAATTTTTTAAATATTTCAAATTTTTCACTTGCTTTAATACTATTTGTAAGAGACATAATTAATACACTTACAGCATTAACAATGATATTAGGTATTTTTATAGCATTTGCATCTTCACTAATACTATTTATTATACACATAGTAGAACTAGTTAATACAAGAGGAATTGCAAAACAGAATTTTATAAAACTCCAATGTGTAGATGCTTTTGTGCAAAGTAGTGTCATTGATTCGCACTTATCTAAAAGTTTTTCAATATTATACATATTATTTTAGTTTATCTAATAATATAAAATTTTTTTAATTTGAATTATTATATTAGAAGATAAAGTGTATGGATATAGAGGTAAACACTAATGATTGGATTCTTCCAAATAGAATAGGTTATAATAAATTCATATATAATACATTTCATCCATCTAAATATAGCAAGAAGAAGATAGAATCATCATGTAATTGTACAAAAGATAGTTGTGATTTAGATGTATCAAAGGTGTCCCTATTTCCACAACAAAGAATTATTAAAGATTATATGCAATTTGATAGTCCATATAGAGGCATTCTTTTATATCACGAATTAGGTTCTGGTAAATCCGCAGCATCAATTGCAGCAGCAGAAGGATATATTAATAGAAAAAAAATAGTAATTATGACACCTGCATCATTGGCGCAAAATTATGAAAATGAATTAATGAAAATATCTACTATTGGTTTAAATTTAAAGAAATCCTGGACATGCTTAAAAGTAGACAAAGGAAATGTTAATATGATAGAAGAATTAAAAAAATATGCAATTCAAAAACAGATAATTGACAAAACAGGTAGTGTATGGGTCCCACTATATAAAGGAGATATAAATGGTGCAGAAATTATAATTAATAATATTAAATATGCTGATTTAAGTTATAATTATAAAGAAGAAATTAATAAAACAATAACACATATAATAAGGAATAGATATAGATTTATAAATTATAATGGTTTGACAAAAAAATTAATAGATGAGTTGGAAAAAGATGGAAACCCTTTTGATGATACATTTATTATAGTAGACGAGGTTCATAATTTTATAAGTAGAATAGCAAATGGGTCAACATTAGCAATGAGAATATATAATTTTTTAATTAATGCTAAAGATATTAAAATGGTATTATTATCTGGTACTCCAATAATAAATAAACCATATGAAATATCATTTTTAATAAATTTATTAAGAGGACCTATGGTAACACATAATATACCAATTTTACATGGTACTACTGATAAAAAGAATTTAGTAGAAAGAATAAAAAATAGTGAATTATATAGTTATATAGATGAAATATATCAAAATGATAAATATGTAAATATAATATTACTACCACAAAATTATAGAAGAATAGATTATAATTCTTCTCTAATTGTTAAAAAACCTTGGGATAATGATGAAAGTTATATTTTAAAGGAATTAACAAATAAAATAAACGCAGAACCTGTTATTAAAAAAATAGAAAATAAGAGCACAAGTAATATAGACTCTAAAAAACCCTATATTATAGTAACAAATGGAATAACGGGTTCGCAAAAGACAAAAATGGCGGAAGAAATAGTAAATTATTTAAAATTAAATAATGATAACGTAAAAATAATAATAGATGATTTAATAAAAAATAATAAGGAATATAAAAAACGGGTTCTTGAAATAATCAAAAAGGTTAATGCTGAATGTAATAATAAAAAGGTTTGTATAGAAAATAAATATAAAAATCCAGATGAGAAATTATTAGATGTTTTTGAAAAGGCGTATTTTGACATAAGAAAGGGTGAAAATTGTACTGAAGATTATCCAAACTCCTGTGATAAGTTAAATGATTTAAATTTAGAAAATGCATTAAAAGAAAATAAAAATATAATATTTGAAACACAGGGTTTAAATGTACCTTCGTGGTTATTATCTCATCCGTATCTTAAAGAAAATTATAATATAATATTTGGATATTCTCTTGCACCTATTAAAAAAGTAGTTGATGTAATAATTTCAAGAGCGATGGCAAACATTAAAAAATATGAAAAAGATCCTATTAAAAATCCTGCTCCTAGATTTCCTAGTGTTAACAAAACAAAGATTAAACAGAATATTGTCAAAATAATGAATACATTAAAATTTTTGAGAAATAGTTGTATTAATAATATTAAATATTTAGAATGTGGTAATAAAAAGATAGATAAATTGCTTGTATACAATAATAATACCGAATTTAAACTTGATTTAGTGTATGATAGTAAGAATAATATAAATGAAGAAGAATTTGCAAATATTATTAAAAATATTGTTAGAATAGACGAAGATGAAGAAGGTCTTAAATTATCTTTAAAACATAAAACAACTGTAGATTATGTTTTTCCTATTAAACAAGATGAATTTAATAATATTTTTATAAATAGCAAGGACCCTGAAGATATAAAAGTAATTAATCAGGATTTATTTAAAAGAAGAGTATTAGGAATATTAAGTTACTATAAAACAACTGGTTCTGAATTATTTCCTAAATTATTACCTGAAAATATAAGATACATTTATATGACTAAACATCAAATGAAGAAATATGTTGAAGTTAGAAAAAAAGAAATAGATATGGATGAAAGAAAGAAAAAGTTTGCTAATATAGACGGTGATGATACTAGTTCTGTTTATAGGGCTTTTAGTAGATTAGTATGTAATTTTGCATTTCCAGAAGAAATTGTAAGAGAGTTTCCACAAGACATACGATTATTAAAAAAGAAGGAGTTATCTCAAAATGACGATGATAAAATTAATGATAATGATGATGAAGTTGGTATAGATATAAATAAAGAAGTTGCTGCTGAATATGAATTAAAATTAAATAATGCTTTAAAGGAATTAAGAAAAGGAGACTATCTATATATTAAAAATTTAGAAGAAAATTATAGTCCTAAATTTGCTCAAATGTTTGAAGATATTAACACATCTCCTGGAAGTGTATTAGTATATTCGCAATTTCGTGTAGTAGAAGGTTTGGGAATATTCAAAGAAGTTTTAAATAGACAAGGATATATCGAAATAAATATAGTAAAAAATGAAGAATATGGATATATATTTGATGATCCAGATGTATTTGATAAAAAATACGACAATAAAAGATATGTTGTTTTTAATTCTGACCGTGTTAAAACCGATATATTAATGAATATATTTAATGGCAACTTTACAGACCTACCAGAAAATATAAAAAATAGTCTTCCAAATAAAGGCGTAGGTATAGACCAACGATATGGAGAACTAGTTAAAATTATGATGATTACTCAATCTGGTGCGGAGGGTTTAAATTTGAAGAATGTGAGACGCGTATTGATAACAGAGTATTTCTGGAACTCTGTGCGCATAGACCAAGTAATTGGCAGAGCGGTTAGAACATGTAGTCATATGTCTCTTCCAGTTGAAGATAGAAATGTTGGTGTATATAAATATATTATGAAATTTACAAGAGAACAAATTTTGTCTAATCCAACAATTAGAAAAAAGGACAACGAATTAACAACAGATGAACATATATTAATCAAAGCGCAAAAGAAAGAAGGATTAATAAAGACATTTTTAGATATGTTAAAAGCATCTTCTATAGATTGTATTATACATTCTGAAATAAATAAACCTTTAGAAAATGGATATAAATGTTATAATTGGCCAATAAATATTAATAATAACAAATTATCATACACTCAAAATATAGCAGATGATAATAAAATACAATTATATAAATTATATGAAAGAACTAATAAAAATAAAGGGAAGGTTGTTTCACGTGATGGAAAAAAATATGTACTATTAAATGATAAATTATATGATTATTTTAGTTATAAAAATGCAGGGGTATTATTATCTGTTTAATATATAAATAATAAATTATAGTAAATAAGAAGCATAAATATTTTGTATAATTATATTAATGAATAATATAATATCTTCAGATATTGATAAAAAATGTATTTGTAGATATAATAATTTCAAATTATGCAATCGTAATCTAAAAGATGGAAAGTTTTGTAGATATCATAAGAAAACTAAAAATGTTTACATACATAAAATATTTTACGATATTTTTAAATGTAAAAATGAAATAAATATAAATGATTTATATGAATTATATAAATATCTAAATAATATTAATTATCTATTTATTAAAGAACTATATATAGAATTATTGCAAAATATTCCATATAAAATGCTATGTAATATAGTAAAAAATAGTAATTATAATATATTCAAGAAAAATAATTATAGTAGTAAAATGGAAAAATACATTTTTTTATATGAATTAAATAAAAATACTTATGATTTAGAAAATAATAATATATATATATCAAGTCTAATAAAAATACAAAGACAAATTAAAAATAAGAAAATAATTAAATATGACCCTAATGACGATACTTATATGAATAATGAAGAATTATTTACTGGAGAAAATATATGTGATATACCATATCAAAGACTTTTTATATTAAAAAATTGCAGAGGTGAAAAATACATATTTGATGCTATTGAATTAGAATATTTTATTAGAACATGTATAGATAACAATCAGGATCCTTATAATCCTTATAATAGAGAATTATTAGATAATAGTATTATAAAAAGTTTAAAAAATTTTATTAAATATCATAGTCTACACATAAAAGAAAATGAATATAAATGGGAAACTAATATGCACGCATTTACAGATTTGGCGATAGAAATAGAAAGACGAGGATTTTATAATAGTCCTGAATGGTTTAAACCATTGACAAATGTAGATTTTTTAAAAATAATAAAATATTTTAAGTTGTTTTCGAGTAGTATTCCAGAAAATGTTACATATTTTAATAATATAACAGAAGAAACCTTAATATTTGATTTTTGCAAAGATGCAATTAAAATGTTTAAAGAATGCAATGAAGAATTATATATATTGTGTTGTAATTTTATAAAATCTTTAGCGATGTGTTCTAATAATTTTTACGAAAATATGCCTACATGGTTAATAAGTGGTGGTCCAAGTGGTGTAAACATAACTAATTCTAATATTATTTCAAATATTCGCATAAATACAAATATTGAAACATTATTAGAAATGATAAATAGAAATAGTTTAAGTGAATTAGAAAATAATTTTTTATTATATTATTATGTAGAACATATTTAAAGTTAACAATGAATAATTATAATATTAAATATACCCCAGATTTTGCATATACACCTATTAATCCAAATATAGTAATGAATAATATAATTGAAGAAAAACAAAAAAATACATATGATATATATATAAATAAATTTAAAACTGCTTTTTATGGGTTTTTTTTATTTATTACACTATCTCTTCCTGTAGCATATAAAATTATAGATATGATAGCAAAAATAATATCAAATAATATAGAGCTTTATGATTTGAATACAGATGAACCTTCGCCTTTAGGACGAGTAGTAATGGGTTTAATATTTTTCATATTAATATTTATATTATAAATACATTTATGCCTTCTTCTTAGTTGCCGCCTTTTTAACAGGAGGTTTTACAGGTTCAGGTTCCGGTTCAGGTTCCTCAACTTCTTCTTCCTTCTCTTCTTCTTCCTTCTCTTCTTCTTCTTCCTCTTCTTCTTCCTCTTCTTCTTCCTCTTCTTCCTCTTCTTGTTTAATTACTTTTTTGTTATCTGCAACAACAGCAGAACCTTTATGTACAGGTTTAATAATTACTTCAGAATCTACATCAATATCATCTTCTTCATCTTCTACATTTTCATCATCACTATCCTTTACAAATGTAAGTTTTGAAGAATTAATTTTTTGGAACTTTGCAGATACAATTTTCCAACTGCATCCAAACATTCCAGCAGAGAACCAAATGCCATTTAGTTGGATAATAAATTGAGCTTTTCCACCTTTAAGACTTGAAACATACTCTTTAAAATCGATTTCGCAATTATCCATATCATATGCATCAAAGTCAAATCTATCTTCTAGAGAATTATAAGGAATTTTTGCCTTAAATGTAGGCGGATATTTATCAGCATACGCTCCTGTTTCTTTATCCTTGTCACGGCGAACAATACGACTGAACATATTTGATACAGTTCCCTTGTTTCCATCAAAATTATTCTTAAACCATGCTACACGATTAGCAAATGCATCTTCCATAATCTTATTTTCAAGTTCAATAAGTTTATCGTGAAATGTTTTAATTTTAGGATTTTCATCAATACCCTTAAAAGATACAGTAATATCAAACTTTTGAGTTTCATCTTTACTCTTTGGATCGTCTTTGATAAACTGCATATTATCATTTACTCCATAAGGAATATTTAATAGAGGGGTTTGCATATTAACTTTAGAACCTTGATAATTTACATAAACAGATTTTGCACCTGATTTCATAATTTTCATTTCTGAGTACTTAATCTTATCGACATTGAATTGCTTAGGGAGTAGAACGTTCATTGTTGTATATATATATTAATTAATCTTTATATAGACTATCAATTTTTATTATTTATATTATATTATTTTTTTTAAATTAAAAAATGTAGATACAAATTTGGTTTCAACGCAAAATAAAATATGTAGAATTTGTCCTAAAATAAATAAATAAATAAATATTAAAATTACATTAATTTTAAAAAAATATGATATTATTACTGCTCCTATAAATGTCATAATTATATCAATTATTGCATAATCATATACTCTAATAGAGTGTATACCTTCTCTTGGAAGTCCTAATATATCTTTGTATTGAGAAAAAATACACATAATACTTATATATATATTACATAAGATTAGAATTTATTATCTAATTTCAAATGAAGATACAATTAGACATGTAACTAAATTTTTTGTAATACTATATTTATTGTTAGTATCATTTGTACACAAAGAATACATTTTATTATACATATTTTCTACATAATAATTATATGCATTATCAATACCGTAAGAAAGTAGGATATTATTAATATCATATAATGTTAACTTATTTATACCATTTTCAATAAAATTATTTAAGTCTTCTTTTAAGATATCTTTGTTATCGTGACAATTGTTATTATTAAAACAAATATTATCGTATATATCATTGCAAATATCAAAAATGCTCTCGTGAATAATATCTTTCATAAAACATTCGTACATCTTATAATTATTATTAGTAATATAAAAAATAATAATAATTATTATCAATTTTTATTAATAATATTCACAACGGGTATGTATTTGAAAATAATTCTATATATTTTTTTATTATATAATTCATTTCGAGTAATTCTTTTCTGGAAGAGTTATTCTCTATAATTTTTCTTGATTCTATACTAATCAATTCTTTTTCAAAGTTAATTCCTATCATTGTAATAATTTTAATATAATTATATAATATAAATATCTTACGCAACAGAGGATTAGAATATCCAGATCTATTCTTATATCTTATACTATTATTTAGTATTTCAATATAATCTAACAATATAAACTCTATAAAATAGAGTTTAAACTTATCTGATTGCTTATTAAACATATCTAATACATATTGTGTAAATTTTTTGCTAAACTCGCATGATAGAGTAAGTGTTGCTTCACTCTTATCTTCAGGGATCTTATTCTTTAAGCAATTGAATATACGAACTGAATAAATTTTAGCGCGATTTTTATTATTTGCATCTATAATATTCTGATTATCTCTAGCTAACTTACAGGTATTATATATATTTATACATTCATTTTTTTCTTTAAAATTTTCAAATGCCTTTTCATTAGCGAAGAGAATTTGCATAACGAGAGAACTATCCATATTTAAAGGATGTAAACATCAATCCATAAAAAATATCATTTTTTATATAAATATAAAAAAATTAGAACAAAAATTATTTAAATTTACAATGTCGCCCTACGTAATGGTTTTATATTTGTAATATAACTGTAAATTTAATATTATTACTTTTTATTTAAAATTTAAGAGAAGTATTTTATTATTTTATTATAATAGGGTTGTATGGGAAAAACTCCTAAAATTTTAACTAATGATAAATACAAATATTATGAATTAGAGTTTCCAATATATAAAACTAAGGGAGGATGCTCTCTTATAAAAATTGGAAATATATTTTATAATATGGAATGTCATAAAACTATTGATAAAATAAAGGAGGAATATAATAAAAGTATAAGAATAGAATTATGCGAAGAAGATAAAGACTATGTTATTATATAGTATGAGATCATTATCCCAATATACATAAACATATATAGAAATATTGTAAAAAAAAAACTAAATATTTTTATTTATTATAGAGAAGAAATATAAACAGAATGAGTAAAAAGAATACTGTTAAAGAATTAGTAAATTATTTTAACAATTATGATTTTGCACATTTTGTTAAAATAGTTAGCAGCATCGAAGTGAATTATTATAAGTATTTAAAATGTATTTTAAAGAAGGATATATTTAAATTATCAAAGGATTTATTAGATAATGTAAAAATCAATGATAAAAAGAATGATATGATTAAAACTTTAGGTAAGCATTTTAGTAAACACGATTACAATTATTTTTTATCAAAAATAAGTAATAATATTGAAGGTGATGTTAACTATAAAAATTATTTAAAATGTATGTCTACTAAAAATATAAATAGCATTTATGATATTATTAATAATAAATATATGGATAAATATATAGATGACCAATTAAACTTACCATTTAATACAGAAAGAAAACCAAGAGATTTAAATTATATTACTAATGTGATATTAGAAAGAAATAGAAATAATATAGAAAAGATAATAGAATATGTTTCAAAATTAAATAAATTATATAAGGGAGAAATATTAAATATTGGTGTTATGAAAATAGAGATAGTCGGGATACTAAATGATAATTCTAATCATTATAGATTATCACATTTATATTATGGAAAAATATTAAATGGTTCTGTTAATGGAAAAATAGAAGTTGTAGTAAAATCGCAACCTATTTTCCCAGACAATCTTAAAGAATTTAAAAAATATTATGATTATCAAATACCTGATGAAATAATAATTATGAATAAAATTAAAAATTATTGCTATGATTCAATAACAGCAAAAATATATGGATATGATGAATTAAAACCATTAAAAGAAGGGGATATCAATAGATATGTTTTAATTACTGAAAAATTAGGAAGTGATTTAAATAAGATATATATTAATAATAATTATTCTGTAGCTTTTATAAAAAATTTATGCATAAAAATTTTAAAGGCAATAAAAACAATTCATAGTTGCAGTTTAAATGAAGGTATTTCTTTTGTACATCTAGATATTAAACCTCATAATATTGTTTTCACTGATGAAACAGAAACTTCTATAAAATTAATAGATTTTGGTTTTACAGTAAATATATTAAAAAATAATAAAAGAGATCTTAGTATTTTTAATAACGGAGGTACAGAAGTTTATATGTCTATATCTCAACATGAAGATAACTTAGTTGATTATATGGATGATTTTCAAGCAATAGCATGGATATTATTAGAATTTCTTAATTTTAATTTTAATAATGTTAAAGACTGTTATATTTTTAAGAATGCATTTGTTAATAACTACAAGAATGAAAAATTTATTAATAAAATAAGGAGGGGCAATCTTACAAATAATAATATAAACGTTATTGGAAAATTATGTGACTATACAATTAAAAGAGCAGATAAAAAAGATAGATATCATACAGATAAAAAAATAAATGGCATATATTATTGTGATTATAATGAACAATATTATAAGGATTTTGAAAATATTTTAAATATGCTTCAATAATATAAAATAGAGTACATAATTTTATTTTTCTAAGAATTTTATAAAGTTTTTGAAATTTCTAAATATTTTTTAATTATGTACTCATTTTTTTATTTTTAAGATAATATATATTTAATGTTAATATATATAAATATAGATAAAAATTTTATCATTATAAATATCATAAATATAGATATACACAACAAAACATCTATAATATACCTCTCAAAATCATATAGTGCATTGTCAAGAACAATTATTATTTGATTTATACCTATATTTCTAGCATTCACCATACTTGTGATAATTAAATTAAGAATGTAATCATTTTTTATAAATGATGTTAGGGAGAGAATAATTATTATGTTTGAGTATATTTTTCTATATTTGTATGAATTGCTATAACTTTATTGTTTTTAATTAGTTCTTTTTCGTATGGAAGAGCAAAATTATAATCACTATAAAACAATCGACTGTCTGTATAAGGTATTCCGTTGCGATACATAATATATGTAACACCTGTATCTTCTATAATATATGGATAACTATTTGTATATTCGTCATGATGAAATATATTGTATGATATATTTTCCATGGTATTTATTATAACATTACAAGAATGATTTGATATGTAATACATTATACCGCAAGGTCCATCTAAAGAAGGTCTTACTAGATATTTTTTGAGTTCTTCTATAGTCATATTAATCCCATGTTGACTATTAGTTAGTTCATTTGTATTTATTAAATAATAATTTAATATGGAATCATCATATCTTAAATTAAATTTTAAATTTTCTAATTTTTTTTTATCTGTAATAGATGCATCGGGATTTGGAGATTTACCATAAAAATCGTATTTTTCTCCCTCCAAAAATTTTATTAAATTATTTTCATTAAAGAGAAGGTCGTCTCCACATCTTAAAACACCTTGTTTTATATTAAATAATTTGTAAATATATTTTAAAGACAATGCTAATTTTTTTAATAAATGTAAATAACTATCTTCGCATTTTATAAATAATATATCATCTACTAATTCATATTCTTTTTCCATAAATAGTTTTCCTATTACTTTTATAACTTTCCAATTATTATACATATGTTTATTAAGATTTAATTTATTTAATCTATTACATCTATGCTTTTGACATGATAATATTAAAATTATACCTTCTACATCGATTTATAAATTGTATAATCTAGTTTTTCTTATATAGTTGCGTTAAAATGCAAAATATAATTATATACATATATAGTGTATTACATTAAATACACTTATTACTATTTTTTCTATATTTTTATACCCTCTTGGCGAAATTGGATATCGCGTTTGACTTCTAATCAAAAGAGTGTGGGTTCGAGTCCCACAGGGGGTAATAAAAATTATCTGTTAGTAATAGAATGTGTTATTTGCACATATTACCTAAATGTTTATATAAGATTTTTTTATATTTTTATGAAGGTAAAAATGAAACTGAGAATATCGATAGTAACGATAATCATTATTATGTTCTAAAATAAAATATTATAAAAAAATGATATATATGTGTAAGTATTATAAGTATAATTATTTATTATGCGCGATAATTGCGACTATATTATTACAACTGAAAAAGCAAAAGATAAAATAATAGCAGGAGTTGATGAAGTTGCAAGAGGGACTTTTATAGGTCCAGTAATTGCGGCATGTGTAGTTTTACCAAAATATTTTCCGGATGATACATTTAAACAAATTAAGGATTCTAAAAAATTATCTGAAAATAAAAGAGAATATTTAGCAAATTATATTAAAAACACATGTATAACTTACGGTATAGGAGAAGTTTCTAATAAAGAAATAGACGAAATTAATATTTTAAATGCAACTATGAAGGCTATGCATCGAGCAATTGATGATGCATATAAAAAAAAACCATTTGATTATTTATTAATTGACGGACCTTGTTTTAAAGGTTATATACCTCCGGGTGAAGACAAAGATTTAATAGAATATGAATGTATACCTAAAGGAGATGCCACATATTTAAGTATAGCATCAGCATCAATAATTGCAAAAGATTATCATACAAAATTAATAAATAAATTAGTAGATGATAATCCTAATTTATTATTGTATGATATAAAAAAAAATAAAGGGTATGGTACAAAGAAACATCATATTGCTTTAAATACTTATGGACTTAGCGACTTTCACCGTAAAACATTTGGAATATGTAAACAATTATCTATCTAGTGTTAATTACAACATCCTTATTTTTATAGCAATCTATATCACTCCATGATATTTTACATTTATCTGCGTAGGCACATCTCAGATCTGTACTATTATCTTTTTCTAATTTAGACAATAAATTAGGATATACTTCATTACATATTAAAGGGATATCATTGTAAAAACTATTTGTCACAGAAGCATTATCTTTAACTAATGAATTATCTGATAAATGTAATAAATTATCATATTTATTCTTATATATACCTGATATTTGTGCATATTTTTTAAGTTTTGTATCAATTTCATTATCATCATCTACTATTTGTCCTAAACTCTTTATTAAATATTCTTTGGTTTTAGTATCTTTTTTTTTATATGCTTCATTAAACATGTTATCTCCATATAAATTGTTTTTCATTAGTTTTTGTTCATCTATTGTACCATATATATTTTCATCTATTTTACATTTATAGTCTAAAATTAAATTAGATGTTCCAACGTCTATTGTAGGATCATCTTTAGTATTTAATATATATTGATTATTATCATTTCTTTTAATTTTTGCTAAGGTTTCAACTTCGGCAATGTGTGTAGTTGGAGAATTATTATTATTATATTTAATATTTGTTATTATATCCTGTTTTTTTCCATTATCTTCTCTTACATACGACCAATAATCTGGACAATTATTAAATTTGCTTTTAGGTTTGTCTAATTTGCGAGGTTTAATATTATAAATAGAATATACTAAATATATAATTATAATTATAGCCCCTATTACATATGTGATTACTGCAGGAAAATATTCATTATATATATAATTTCTGCCCATATCAGTAAATAAAACAATGGCAAGTAATATGAAGGCTGAAATACCATATACGAAACATACTGTCCATGTCCCTTTATATAAATTCATTTTCTCTTTTTTGAATAACTCTAATTCTTTTTGATTAGGAACAAACTTTGTATTGGTTTCGGGGTCTATTCCAATATCTTCTTTATTATAATCAAAAGCCGTTACACTATAACCATTTCCCATTCCTTTTGTTCTATACTTCTATAATATTATATTATTTAATTTTACTTTAATACATATAATTGTTATTGTTAAGTGTTTTTGTTCCTTTTATGGAAGGCAATATAGATCTATCTAATGGTTCTGGTAATGTACTTATATCTTTTAAATATTGTTGTGATTGTTTATAATTTGACATTATTTCTGGAACACTCCATTCAATTACGCGTATATTTAAATCTAATATTTGTTCCTTTACATTATTAGTACTATTTTTTCCATATTGAAAATAAATAGAGCGCATAATTATTTTTAATTCATCGTCGCTTTGTCTCGAAATATTTATTTTACCATTTGTAATATTTAATATTTTATTTCTAATTCCTCTTTGTAGAATATCTATATTATAAATCGAAAAAAATATTTTTGATACCTCTGTACAATCTAAATTGCGAGAAACAATATTTCCTTGATGTTCGCTTGCTATTATATTTGCTTTTTTAATATTTAAATTATTATCAGATGATATAGCGTCTACGCGACCATTTAAAAAATTCATCCTTTTTAATACTGGATTTCCTTCATCCAATTCAAAGTATTCCATTCTTCTTAATATATATAATTATTTTCATTTTATATAATAGTAGCAAATAGTATTTTATGGTAGATTGTAAAGATATTAAGATTTGTTCTCAAGAATTATTAAAAATTATAAAAAGTGAAAAAAATGTAAAAGAAGAGCAAAAAATAATAAAATTATTAAGCGAATATATAGAAAGATTAATTTTCAACATAACTGCACTAGCATCTCTATTATGTTTAAAAATTGGTATAAAAAAAATAATGGATGAACACGTAAAATTCATTTTACATTATATTAATAAATATTGCAAAACTAAGCAAACTAATAAAAAAATGAAGGGAGGCGCATTTAATACTGCTCAATTTTTTGGCGTAGATGAAACAAATAGATATAAAATACAAAACGAAGGATCAGATATAATGAATTGCGATTTTAATAACAATATAGCGAGACCAGAATTAGGATTAATAACTGGAGGTAAAGCAATGTGTAATAAATTAAATAAAATAATTAAAATGAAAGTAAGACATGTATTTAAACATTTCAATATAAAAATAAAAAATAGTTCACTCGATATAATTATGAATAAGTTCGATAATATCTTAAAAGATATTACTTATAAAATTAAAAATAACAAAGGAGATGCTATAAATTATAATATTGTAAAGAATATAATATACAAAAGTAATATTATGAAAAAATGATATATAAAAAATATCTAATTATTAATTATTAAAAATGCCAATAATTACATTAGATGGTAATATAGGTTCGTATAAAACTAGCATATTAAATTATTTTCATAAAAATTATAAGACTGCTATTGATGTAGAACCTATAGAAAGTTGGAACGAATATCTTAAAACTATGTATAATACGCAAAACAGTACTTATAATTTTCAAATTAAAGTATGGATGGATAGATGTTGGATACAAGAAAAATCTAATACTATAATATTAATGGAAAGGAGTCCTTATTTCATTAAAAATGTTTTTGTAGAAAAAGCATTTGAAGATAATACAATTAGTGCAGAAGAATATAAGAATATGCTAACTCTTCATAAAAGAACAGATAAATTATGGGAACCTGAAGGGTTCATATATTTGCGTTCTAATCCAGAACTATGTTTTAATAGAATTAAAAAAAGAGGAAGAGAATCTGAAAAAAATATTAAATTAGAATATATAAAAAGAATACACGAATTACATGAGGAAAAATATAATGATGCTGTTAAAAATAATAAGAATATAATATGTATTGATGTAGAATATAAAAGTATAGCAGACATATGTAGTGAAATTATATCATCTAAAATATATACTAATCTAATAGATAAAATATATAATTAAACCTGTATAATTGGAGATTTTGTTCCTAGAAAACAACTATAATACAATCTATCACAATCCTTATATTCTAGTGTAGGAGTAGAAGTATGAATAAGTTTCCTATTATTAAATATTAGCAAATCATTATTTTCCCACTTAATATCTACAATATTGTCTTTATTTACAATATTTTTTGACATTAATTCTCTATATAAATCAAAACTATCACTACAAGACATTTTATCAAACTTTACAAATCTAAAAGGCGAAAGCATAAGCGCCTTTCTATTGCGATTATAATTAGAATAAACTACGAGAGGTTCCTTTGTAATAATATTTTCTTCTTTTTGTATAGTTAATTCATTAGATTTAACTCTGTTATACCCTGTATAATCGAAGTAAGAATTCATCATACCAGATTTTGTATTTGAATAAATTACCTTCATATCGTAAATCTTATCTTTAATATTAGCATCAACACTATCATATGCATCTTCCAAACTTGCAAATAGTGTATTACCTCCTTTTGAAGGAGACTTAATCATATACATACTAGAAACAACAGGTGGTAGATAAGTTCCTTGACCTACAATATCTTGGTGCCATACAAGAGTATTTTTAAATGGGTCACTATATTTAAGATAGATATCCTTAATACCATGAAGGTCCTTGATATAACAATTTCCTCTTAGTGCTATTTGTGGCACAATATCTACTTTAGAATATTCGAACGGATGTATAACTTCATTATTATGTTTGTCATCAAATAATTTACAAAACTCGTAATATTCAATTGGATTAATCTTTTGATTTTTAAACATAATTAATGGTACTGAATTAAATAACTTAATAAATTCCGTTTTTTCATAATCACTAATTTTTTTAATATTAACATTTGTAACAACAGCATAATTTCTTCTCAAAGTAGGAAAAGTAATTTTATATGAACTTACAGTATTAATAAGATATGAACAGATTAAAGCTATAATTAGAATTGACATTATATTGAGTTAATTAAAATAAAAATAATATTAATCAATTTTTATATTTTTTACAAATTATCTTTAAGTAATTCAGGATATAAATGTGTATTATTTGTTGACAGGGCCTTTACATAATCTACTATAGAATTAGATAGTAATATAGACGCTTTGCGAGGAGCAGTACTTGGAATATTTGGTACACAATATATGTTAATTCCATTATATTTAATTATAGGATCATCTATAGAAGTTATTTTAGATTGTTCTGTAATACCTCCTTGATCTATAGAGACATCCATTATAATTGCACCTTTTGGCATAGAATCTAACATATTATTTGACAATAATCTATCGGCCTTCATTCCTGTATTATATATTGAACCGATTATTATAATAGATTTTTTCATTAGAAAATTTAAATTATCATTATTCATACAATATATAGAAATATTCGCTAAATTATCATATTCGTTCTTAATATTTAATATTTTTTGATAATTATTATCAATAAGATTAATATTTTTATATCCTAGTTTAATAGCAATTTTCATAGCAGATAATCCTACATTTCCAGTACCTATAATAGTAATATTAATATCATAAGAATGATTTGAATCATTGGATTTAATAAATAAATCCGCAACATTAAACGCTTGTTCACCTGCAATTATAGACATATTAGATAGAATTGGATAATATATTTCTCCATCATCTTTTTTAATTTTTATAATTTCATATGGATAACAAGAGGCGTTTGAAGATTTCATATTATCAACAAGTGTTTTATTGCTTGCAAAATGAAAAAATGTGAAAATTGTATGGTTATTATTAATTAATTTATATTCATCTTCTTGAGGTTCTTTAACTTTTACAATTAACTTACTCTGTTTATATAATTCTTCAATTGTATATACAATTATTGCTCCGGCTTCAATATATTCATAATCATTATATCCCGAATTAATACCAGCACCTTTTTGAAAATATACTAATATACCACTATCAACAATCTTTTTAATATCATCAGGTATCATAGATACTCTGTTTTCACAAACCTTAATTTCTTTTGGAATTCCCACTGAAAGCATTATATGTATTTAATATTTTGTGTATTCTTTATATAAATCTTTATATTAATTATTCATTTATAAGTTTATTAATAGTTTCTATTATAGTAGGTCTATTAGCACCAGAAAATGAAAATAATTCTCTATTATTTTTAATAAATTTAAAATGAGGTATAGTTACTATATTATTAATATCTTCAATGTCATCATTTTTTTGAATATCTACTTTTATAAATTTAATATTATTATATATCTCAGATAACTCTAACATATATGGATAAATTTCGTTGCAAGGTTTGCAAAAACCTGCAGAAAATATAATTATAATATAAATATTATTCTTCAATATATTTTGATATTCAATATTATCACTGATATTTAATATGGGCATTTATCTATATATGAAAGTTTAATTTATTTTTTATTTTTTAGTCGCAAATATAATAATTAATAAAAATTGATATATAAAAATATAGTATTATTTATACCTTATATTAGAATGCCTCCCAAAACTGCAAAAGATTTAGAAGTAAAGACTGTAGAAGAAAAATATAAAAAGTATGAACTGCTAGAACATATTCTAGCACTTCCCGATACTTATATAGGTTCTATTGAACCGCAAAAAATTACTAGTTACGTCTTTGATGAAATTTCTAAAAAAATGGTTATGACAGAACTCACATATAATCCAGGACTTTTGAAATGTTTTGATGAAGTAATTGTAAATGCAATTGATCATTCTATGCGTTTAAAATCAGAAGAAGACAAGGGCAAAGAAAATATCAAGCATGTAAAAAATATTAAGGTATCAATTGATAAATCAACAGGTTCTATAACAATTTTCAACGATGGTAATGGCGTTGATATCAAAAAACATAGTACTTATGGAGATTTATGGGTCCCTGAATTAATTTTTGGAGAACTTCTTACATCTACTAATTATGATAAAGGAGAGGAAAAAATTTGGGGAGGTAAAAATGGTTATGGTAGTAAATTAACAAATATATTCTCTAAAGAATTTACTATAGAAACAGTAGACCATTATACTAATAAAATATATACACAGACATTTCGTAATAATATGACAGAACGTGATAAACCAACTGTTAAAGCGTGTTCAAAAGCACCTTATACACAGATTACGTTTACTCCTGATTACCAAAGGTTTGGTATTAAAAATATTACAGAAGATACCTATAAGTTATTTCACAGACGCGTTATTGATGCATGTGCTACAACAAATAAAGATGTTTCTGTTTCATTTAATGGTGAAAAAATTTTAGTCAAAGATTTTGAAAAATACTGCGAATTGTTTTTGGATAAAAAGGAACAACCGTTAATATATGAAGCGTGTGGAGAAAGATGGGAAATAGTTGCTTCAATTTCAAATTCAGGTTCATTTGAATATTTATCATTTGTTAACGGAATAAATACAATTAAGGGAGGTAAACATATTGAATATATTACAAATATGATAACAAAAAATCTTACCGAACTTACATTGACAAAAAAGAAAAAAGTAGTAAAATCTCAGCATATTAAAGATAATTTAATGATATTCGTAAAAGCACTTATTGTTAATCCTAGTTTTGATTCGCAAAGTAAAGAGACGTTGACAACTCCAGTAGCAAAGTTTGGGTCTAAATGTGAACTTAGCGAAAAGTTTTATGACAAATTATTTAAATCAGGGATCATTGATAAAGCATTGAGTATTACTGAATTTTATGATAAGAAGAAGTTGGTAAAAACCGATGGTAAGAAAATCTCGAGAATTATTGTTCCAAAACTCGATGATGCAAATTTAGCGGGAACAAAAAATAGTGCAGAATGCACTCTTATTTTAACAGAAGGAGACTCGGCAAAAACTATGGCGATTTCAGGTCTTAGTGTAATTGGCAGAGATAGATATGGTGTATTTCCACTAAGAGGTAAAATTTTAAACGTTAAAGATGCTACTATGCAAAAGATTTCAGATAATAATGAAATAACAGCTATTAAAAAAATTCTAGGTTTAGAGCAAAATAAAAAATACAAAGATATAAGTCAACTTAGATATGGTTCTATTATGATTATGACTGATCAGGATCACGATGGAAGTCATATCAAAGGACTTATATTTAATATATTTCAAAGTATGTGGCACGAATTATATGAAATATCAGGTTTCTTAACTTCAATGTTGACACCAATTATTAAAGCTACAAATAATAAAAAAGAAGTCATTGAGTTTTATAATATGTCTGACTATGAAAAATGGAGTGAAACAGCTAATGCAAAGAATGGCGGATGGAAAATTAAATATTACAAAGGACTTGGAACATCAGATGATAAAGAAGCAAAAGAGTATTTTAAAAATATGAAAAAAGTAACATATATGTATGATGATAAATCAGATGAAGTTATTGATTTAGCATTTAACAAGAAAAGAGCAGATGATAGAAAATTATGGCTTCAAAATTATGATAAAGATAATGTTTTAGATTATTCAAAACTTAATGTTGATTACAAATCATTTATTGATAAGGATTTAATTCATTTCTCTAACAGGGATTTGCAGAGGTCTATTAATCATATTTGCGATGGATTAAAAGAAAGTACTCGTAAAATTATTTATTCGTGCTTTAAGAAAAAATTATATACAAACGAAATAAAGGTTGCTCAATTATCTGGATATGTTAGTGAAGTTTCTGCTTATCATCACGGTGAAGCATCTCTACAACAGGCAATCGTTGGTATGGCACAAATTTATGTAGGTACAAATAATATTAATTTGCTAAGTCCAAATGGACAATTTGGTAGTAGGTGCCAAGGTGGTCAGGATGCATCATCTGCTAGGTATATTTTCACCATATTATCAAAACTAACTAGATTGATCTTTAAAGAAGAAGATAATGCTATATTAAATTACCAAGATGATGATGGACAACAAATTGAACCAGAGTATTATGTACCTATTATTCCAATGATTCTTGTAAATGGAGGTATTGGTATCGGCACAGGATATTCTACTAATATTCCTCAATACAATCCAGATGATATTATTAATATTTGCAAAATTATTTGCAATGCTATTAAATTATCTGATATTAATGTTGATTCCTTAGAAGATATTGAAAAGATTTATAATACAATTAACATTCTAGATATTAATGAAATTACACCATATTATCTAGGATTTAAAGGTAGAATTGTAAAAGCAGAAAAAAATTCATATATTAGTCACGGAATATACAGATGGATTGATGATGCTACGGTTGAAATCACAGAGTTACCTATTGGAATATGGACGGAAGATTATAAGGAATTCTTAGAAAATATGATTACAAATAATCTTAATAATTTAAAATATATTGAAAATCACTATACTTCAAAAAATGTAAAATTTATATTACATTTCAACACAAACGTTCGTCAAAATATTGAAAGTAATTTTGATGTATTATTTAAATTGCAATCTAGTAAAAATCTTAGCATTAATAATATTCATCTGTTTAATAAAGACGCTGTTATTCAAAAATACGAATCTGCTGTAGAAATAATTAAGGAGTGGTCGGAAACAAGGATCTTAAAATACTTTGAAAGAAAAAAATATCAATTGAAAAATCTTGAAAAGGAGGCAAATATTTTAAATAATAAAATGCGATTTATTCTAGATGTCATTAATGGAAATATTCAAATTATGAATAAAAAATTGAGCGAGATTACTTTGAGATTGATAGAATTAAAATATACGCCAATTATTGATGCAAATGAAGAACACGAAAAAGACGAATTTCCTGAAAACACGGATGTTGAAATTAATCATAAACATTATAATTATCTATTGAAAATGCCTATTTCACAACTTACATATGATAGAAAAGTAATATTGGAAAAAGAATATAACGAATTAGATGAAAAACTTAGAAATCTCAGAAATACAAATATTGAAGATCTATGGCTCAACGATCTTATTGAATTAGAAAAAGAATGGTTTGTGCATAAAGATATGATACTTAAAGAGTATGAAAATGACAGATTGGGTATAGTAGATGCAAAAGTTGTAAATAAAAAGAAGGCTAAAAAATAATATTAAAATGGAGGTAATTCTATATCATTTTCGCAACATATATTATATATAGTTAAATAATCTGTATGACAATCATTCTCAATTAATTCACATAAATATTTTTTTAAATTATCTTCTATATGTAATGAACATATATAATTTATTAACTCATTATTTTCTGATATACGCATATATTCTATATTATCTATAATTTCATCCATTATATTTTATAAAATATAATAAAATATGTTATATCAATTTTTATAACATTGTATATTCGTATAATTTTTTTATATTTTGTTCGTTTCGATTCTTATATAAATAATAAGCCTTATTTTTAATATTATTTACTATAATATAATTATCGCTTTCATTTTGTGTATCAATATTGGCAACATTATAAAACATATTATACCATTTATTAGAACTTGTAGATAAAGGATTACATCCTGTATATATATATTCAAATGGAAAACAAAAGAAAGGTATTTTTGTCATATCTGGTTTTATATCATTTATATATGATATTTTAGGAAGCAAATTATTTTTATCATCTGTGTTTTTAATAATTATACGACAACAATATTTCATACTAATATTATCATGAAAAACTACTTCATTCATAGTACAATTTTTATTTATACATTCTTGCTTATTATCATTTACAAATTTTTCAAGCATCCATGGATAATATGTATTTTTTTCTGTAATAATACCATTATAATCTACTAAATTAATATGATAATTCTTTTGATACAATAGATTTTTTGAAAATATCAATAAATATTTACCTGGAAATAATTTTTCATAATGTATATTGTATTTTGTAATTATAGAAAAATAAATACCTGGAAATTGATCAGTAGTATTAAATTCTGATACTTTTAATTCTTTCCATTTAAAACATTTAATATCATTTGTAACATGAATTAAATAATATATATCTTCGTGCAACATATTTATATATTAATTAAAAAATAAAGTCATTTTTTTTATATTTTTCTAATAATTCTAGTAGTTTTTTTTTACTAACATTAGTTTTTCTAACTTTACGCAATTTACCTCCTCTAATTTTTTCAAGACCATCAATTACTTTTTGTAAATTAATTAAATTATTTCTCTCTTTTGGTTTATCTATATTTTCTTCTATATATTGTCTCATAATTTGTATAATAATATCATATGAATTTTTGTCATCAGTACTATCATTTAGTTTATCCAATAGTTCAGTCATTTTTGAAGTAGCAAATCCAAATAAATGTTTATTATAATTACTTTTAAAATATTTTACTAGTTCTGCTATATTTAGAAAAGGAATTACAACTTTAGGACCTAAAGTTGTTCCTAAAACATATATTTTAATAGTATTTTTTTTTGTATCAATCATAATATATTTACTCCAAATTGTAGATAAAAAATTAAAAATAATATTTAAATTATTCATCATTAATTTATTTCTATCCATTACAACAATTGTTTCTCTATTGCTACTTATGCTACTTACTCTGTCACTTCTTGATCTGCTACTACTTACTCTGTCACTTCTTGATCTGCTACTACTTACTCTGTCACTTCTTGATCTGCTACTATTATCAACTATACCTATATTTTTTAAAATATCATTAAAATTATTAATAATTATATTTTGTTTAATTGTTATTTTTTCAGTAATATTTTTTTGTATAATCAATAATTCTTTTAAAGCATTTTCTACTAAATAAATTTGTTTATATTGTTTTAACCTTTCTTGTTTTAACTTTTCTTGTTCTATATTGCGTTCTTCTATGAGTTTATTTAACATTTCTCTGCCTCTTTTTTTATATATCGAATTCCTGACAGCTTTTTGTATTTTTGTAGCTGCTGCTTCTTCCATTGCTTCAATTTTTTTAGCATTATTAGTTAATTTAGACAATTTTTTTTTCACTTTTTTTATTGCATTTTGTAACGTATATTTAATATTATTAGATGCTGTCATAGATTTAGATGCTGCCATAGATTTAGATGCTGTCATAGATTTAGATTCTGTTCTTTTAGTAAATAATTTACTTATTTGCGGTATTAATCTACTACTATCTGCCATAAATACCTAATATATGTATATAAAATATAATGTTATTTAATATAAAAAATCTATAGTACTAGAAGTTTCGTTATTATTTGTTAAATTTCCTAGGTAATTATTATATATACTATATTGAATATTTATAAGATATGATGTCATATAAATTTTAATATATTATATTTTTATAATATATTTTTATAATTATAATAAAATATATATAAGAATTAAGATATATATATATACAAAACAAAATCATTTATTATTTTTCTTATTATTTTTCTATTTAATATAGCCTAAATGGCATTCTGTCATCGTGCCCGAGCGGTCCAAGGGGCCAGACTTAAGATCTGGTGTGCATTAGCACTCGTGGGTTCGAACCCCACCGATGACATAATTATTTTAACTGCTATATTTTATAAAACTAAAATCATTTAGATATTACAGAAGTACATATTGTAATAAAATCGTGTATTCCATACATTTTAACATTACCTGATATATAATAATACCAATTAAATGGTATTATGAGACCTTTATTATCTAGTTTTATAGTTGTAATATCACTATCTTGACTAGGCATTTCGCTAATTAATTGTGATTTTGGATTACATAAAGAAATTTCTGATGGACTATTTTCTTCAGATACTATAAATAAATACTTGTACTTATTTTTTTCCCATTTATAATTATTATTTATATTATATATAATATTAAAATTAAACCAGTTGCTAACTATTGTGTCTATATCTGTAATTTTTTCTGATATAACAATGGGTTGTTTTTTATATAATAAATCAAAATCAAAATTTATAATATTTACTTGATATATAGAAATTTCATTGTTATGTAAATAGTAAAGAGAAGCATATAATAACAATATTATTATAAATAAATAAAAGTACATTTAATTTATATATATATATATATTTTGCATTTTTATACAATCAAATAATAATTATAAAAATTATAATATAAATAATTATTAAAGATTATGAGCGATAAAACAAAAGATGCTATAAAAATTGTAAATGCAGTGAAAGGAGTTGACACAATGTCGTTGACAGACATTTTTTCTAATACAAGTAAACAAACAGAAAATATACATTCAAAAATAAAAAATTATATATCAACTACTCCTAATTTTAGCAATGAAGGAGGAGTCCAAACTGGAGCAAAAAATTTAGTAATTGCATTTTTAACATTAATTGGATTTATTATATCTATTATAATTTATATAATAGTATATATTATAATTTTATGCTTTTATATTATTTTATTTGTATATAATTTATTATTGCGTTTTGCTAAATTATTTGGCGACTATGAATTTTTTAATGATTTTGATGGAGAAAATTCAAATTATTCCTATTTTCTGTTTATAGATATACTAAAAGATAAGTCAGAATCTAATAAAAAGTTTAATTTAGAAAATGATACTCCAGGAAATATACACTATGAAATAAATGAAATATTTAATAATATTAAGAGAAAATTACAAAATAGACTAGAAAAATATAATTCATTAATTAAAAGTTTAAAGGAAGACAGAGATAAGGAAGAAGAAGAAAAAAAATATAATGAAATATTCCAAGAAAGTGAAGCTAATAAAAAGGAACTTACATTTTCAAACATAAATTCTTCAGAAAGAAAAGCATTATGGACTAGTCTATTTAATGGAATTAAAGAAGCCAGTTTTAAAGATATACCAAATATAATTATGAATATTTTAACATTTATATTTATTAATTTAAGATGGTTTTTAGGGATGCTATTTGAAGTGGTAAAATATGTTCTATCTGGATGTTTTTTAATTGCAAAATTTTGTACAAAATCAGTTTTAAGTACTTTTCAGCAGGCATCATTAAGATGGTCAAGACCTTTTGCTGGTCTTATGATTTTAATATTAATAATTTTCGGAATTGCTTTTGCTTGTTATAATATGTATGCTCCAGAAGAAGAACTATATAATTCTAATTTTTCAAATATAGGAGGCGGAAGTAGTAACAATTATAAATCAACTTATAATGACAATACCAGTTTTTTTGAAGCATTAAATAGATTACCTTTTGAATTTTATTCATTTGTAAATGATTTTAGAATAATTTATTATGAAATATTGAAGAGACTGAAATTTTTTATGAATTTCAGTTCAGAAATTATTGACGATGCTAGAAATTTTGCTAGAGAACCAGAAGATTACGAACGTACAAAAAATAATACAGATAATATTTATGATAACATATATACATTTAATGCAAAATACATATCTGAAATTATTGCTAATAATAATGAAAGAGAGATTACAGAATTAAAAAACATAATAAACAAACTTACTTTAGACAAGGAAAAATATGTTATACATTTAATTAAACCAAAGGATATTAAAGATTGTGTTAATTATAGCGACGTATTAAAACTAGATTTAAGTATTAACAATAGTCCCAATGATATTTCATGGAAAATTAATTGTGGTGATACTGCATATTTTAATAATACATGTAAGATAAAAGATATTGCTATTACTGATACAGATATACATACATGTAGTATTACAGATGCAATAAAAACAAACAAAGATTATAATAATATATAATATATTATAATAATAACATAAGAATTCTAAAAATGAAGGAAACATGTACTCATACTAGTAATCATATTTATGTTAAAAAAATAAAAAATAAAGAAGGTAATGAATATCAAATAGATACTGATAAATTATTTAATAGTAGTAATTTAAATACATATACAATAAATAATAATAATATAGAATTTAATAAAAATATAAAATATTATGTTATTCAAGATGCTAACTCGCAATGTAATAATAATATAGAACAATGGCATAAATGGTTTACAACTACATACTATTATTTAGGTAACCGCGATGGGCGTTATAATGAAATATCAGAAAATAATATAACATATACTATACCAAAAGGTTGTTTTAAAGAATGCAACGATAATTTTATAATTAATAGTGATTACAGATGTGAAGATAAAAAAACTTTTAAAGATGGTAAATATAGGAATTTTATAGCATACGATCCCTTTGCTATAATATGTATAATAGGAAGCATTCAAAATAATACAATAAATAACTATGTATATAGTGATAAATTCAAAGGAAACTATTATAATACTATAGATAAATTATTAAAAGGTGATCATAATATTTTAAAATCTAATAACATGACTTTAGGATATGATAACATAAAGACAGCGATATTAGATGATTTAAAAAGAATTAATAAAAATAAACTTAATGATAAATTTCGTCCTCTATATTCTATAAATAATGATATTAAATTTGCATATAAAAAAATAATTGAATATGTAAATTATATATATAAAGAGAACGAAAAAGAAAAATCAAAAATTGAAAATAATATTAAACAAGATATTAACAAGTTCTATACTTTATTTGATAAAAGAGATGAATTATACATTAAATATTTAAACAATTTCAATAAAGATAAAAAAAAATTAAATTTATTATATGCTTATAATTTATCCAAAGAAATTGACAATATAAAAAAAAATATATGTGCAAATCCTGAATTACCTACTGATATTAAGGCAGTTGTTATATATTTATTAGAGTATTGTATTTTTGTTTGTTTTAGTAAAAAAAGCATATTTGCAGAACGTTTAGAATTATATGATATATATAAAGATGTGCTGGAAGATTTAAAATTAACTAGTAAAGAAATAATTACTATTCTTAATGAAACAGATCCACCTAATTATGATAAATTAGCATGTATTTCTAAAAATATACAATCATCTTCATCAACAATTATAAAAGGAAATTCTGATAAAAGTATTATTATTGACAATCCAAAATCGGAAGATTATAAACCAGTACAAGTTAAATTAGATAATAAATCTATTTTTATATTCCAAGATTATGTTCATATACTTAATTTATATAAAAGTTTTTTAGTTGTATATCCTGTACTTATTATAATAATAATTTCTATATTTGTCTTTATAATATTTTTATATTTAATAGATAAAAATATTCAAGACCCTGTAAGACCTGTTTCGCGTGTAATAAACTACATATACTCTTTTATATTATGGTTAAATTATATATTTAAATGGTTTACATTTAATATAGTATTTACATTTATAATCAAAAATATATTAAGTCTTTTCTATTCAAGAGTTGTATCTGATAAAATTAGCGAAATACTTAAATATATATTTAATACATATTTAACTCCTATAATTCTTTTAATAATTTTAATAGTTTTAATAATCTTAATATCAATATTTAGCATAGAAGATATAATAATGTTTATTCCATTTGTTATAATATTTATACTAGAATGTATTTATGTTTTATTACTAATATTATTAGGTCTGATTTTAAATTTACCAAAAATTGAGAATTTAATATTGATTGGTGTTATAACATATATTATATATTTATATTATTATGTTATTTATATATTTAATTTTACCAATATTGAGGGAACTATAGGTAGCAATATAGTAATACAACCAGAATATGCATCTTTATTAAATGGAGGCGATTTAATAGCGACGTTAAAAAATTCTACTGATTCTCATCAAATTATATGCGAAAGAAATAAAATAATTAATTATGCATTTTTACTAAATATGTATAATTATGCATACAAAAGATTACAACAAATTAAATAATTTACTATTGCATTAAAATATAACTCTTATAACAATTAATATATTTATTCATAGCATCCAATTTTGACATATTTTTAACACTATTCCATGCATCCCATTTTGCACATTCTTTAAAATATAAAAAAGTAGGTCTATTTGTATTACAATCGCCAAATGTAGCTTGTTTATAATATTTATAAAACTCTAATTTTATAGTATCTGATAATCCTATACTTTCTAAATCTATAGTGCTTAGTATATTTATTATTTCTTTAAATTCCTTTTCTTTTTCTAGCTCCATAATATTATTATATATATAGTTAATTCTTATATTATTTTTATTTAAGAATATATCACATATATTATTATGATAAGATGATAATTGATGAATATATTGGATATATGGAAAAATATAAAGAACTATATGGTGATAAATGTATAGTATTTTTACAAGTAGGTTCTTTTTATGAAATGTATACAATAGCAGAATATAATAATAACGATAATGATATATATAAAATAGCAGACATATGTGGTATACAAACTACAAAAAAAAATAAGTCTATTAAAGAAATATCACGTAATAATCCTGTTATGGCGGGATTTCCTATGCATTCTGTTAATAAGTTTACTCAATTATTATTAAATAATAATTACACTATTATAATTATTCAACAGGGAGATGATACCAAAAATGTAGTGAGATCTGTTGCTGAAATATTATCACCAGGTTTAAATATTAATATAACTGATAAAAAAAGTAATTATATGATGGTTATTATATATGAATTAATTAACAATTATATTATTGCAGGAATTTCGGGAATTGATTTATCCACAGGAAGAACATTTATATATGAAATTGGTTCTACTAAGGATGATCCTGAAATGGCAAATGACGAAGTATTTAGAATGATAAGTGCATATAATCCTATAGAACTAATAATTTTAGGAGATAAGATTGATGAAAAATCTAAAAAGAAAATATTGAAAAATTTAAATATTAATAATATATTAGTTCATTATAAATGGGATGATTGTAAATATATTTCATTTTATAAAAATATTATAAACCAACGTCATATATTAGAAAAAGCATTTTTTCTAAAATCAGGTCTTATTTCAATTATAGAGATATTAAATATGGAGAGACTAACAATAGCAAGAGAGGGTTTCTGTTGTTTATTACAATTTGCTTATGAACATAATGCTGATATAATTAAAGAGCTACAGGTGCCAGAAATTTTAGAAAATAATAACAATATGATTATTGAATTTAATTCTGCTGTCCAGTTGAATATTC